>Ga0334898_1001028_pt1 | contig 35524 bp, 36 predicted proteins | sample GraSluR3_MG_10_FD_207228 | JGI IMG/M metagenome (GOLD analysis project Ga0334898, IMG submission 207228) | Sludge microbial communities from methane-producing bioreactor in Wageningen University, Netherlands - Granular Sludge_3_08-R3 | ecosystem: Engineered > Bioreactor > Anaerobic >... | reverse complement strand
TAAGGCTGTCTTATAAAAATCAGTTTATCGTAGAATATAAAAAGGAGGTCTCCTATGAGAAAACAGAATAAAGGGAAGTTTCATTTTTGGAGTTACATAGGAACTCTTGGCTTTGGACGACAATTTTAGCAATACTTTCCGAAATAGTCAAGCGTTTAAGTTGCGTTTTATATTTAAAGCCGAACTGAACAAACACCTACCACTTAATATCAATATCTAATTTTTCGCAGAAACGCTTGCTGTTTTATATTTTTCTAAACTTAACAAAAATATGAGCAAATCCATTATTCTTGGAATACTCTTTATTTTGTTTTTTTTTCATAAATTTATTAAAGAACGGCTTTCGTCTAAAAATCCATTTAGAAATATACATATTAATACCTGCCAGTAATTGCCACAATCCGCCTTTAATTGATGCTTTTTCAATTACAAAACCGGTATTAACGGCAAAATCATTAAGTTTTTCTTTTTTATAATGTCTATGCCCGATAAGCCACCACGCCGGGTCCAATATTTTTGATATAAAACTATCGTAAGGTGTGCTTAGATAAAAAGTTCCGTTATTTTTCAGTACCCTGCGTATTTCTTTAAACATCTTTTCTTCACTATTTTTCGGGATATGTTCTATAACATCCCATGAAACCACAGTGTCAAATTCATCTGCCGGAAAAGGAATATCTATTGCACTGCCTATTTTAAAATCGATTTTATCATCGTTTATATTTTCTTTAGCGGTAATCAGGTCTTTTTCAGTTATTTCTAAGCCGGTTATTTTTTTGATATTCTTTTCTGCAATATTAAGTTCAAACCATCCGAATCCGCAACCTAGATTTAAGATTTTTTTTTGTTCAAAATTTTCATTATCAAGAAAATCAAAGGTGTACGATAATCTTCCGCTCAGTTGCTTTGTGGGTTTTTCTTTTAAAATGTTTCTCATTGGTTTGTCCTTATTCTGTTTTTGGTTTTGGTAAAAAACACCTACCACTTAATATCAATATCTAATTTTTCGCAGAAACGCTTGCAGTATTCAATATCTTTTAAGCCGAGGGTGATTTTCAGGTCGCCTTTGGTTTCGTTATACCGGTTCAAAATTTCGTCGGAGGCGGTTTTTTGAAAATCGGTGATAGATTTTATCCCGCTTTCGTGAAGCATACGGGCGAAAACGGGACCTACGCCGGTTACTCTGACTAAGTCGCTTAGTTCAAGTGCGCGCTTCAGCTTGGTTTTGCTTATTGATACCTTTTCGGATAAGGCTTTTATGTCGGCGGGGGTCAGGGAGTTTGAATATAAATCTTTTGTTGTTTTTATCCCGATTTCCGTTAAGACCTTGATTTCCTCTGGCGGGAAAATATCAAGTTTAGTCAAAGGAAGAGGTTTGGACTCGTAACTGTTAATCTCACGGCTTAGGATAACCAAATAGTTTTCATCTACGGGCAGTTTTTTTGTTAGCGAGGGGTATTCGGATTTCTTTTTAAGAAGGCTTTGCAGTTCGGAGAGTGTTTTTATGCCTGTTCTTTTCAGCGCGGATACGGTTTCCTGAAGGTTGTCCAAAAGAACCCGTCTTCCGGGCAGAAGGTCTATTGAGCGCAGTATTTCGGCAAACTCATCAAGAGTAAATTTGCTTAGGTTGATGGAATACATCCGTTTCTCCTTAGTTTTGTTGGCTTCCTATTTTAAAGACTAATACGCGATGGGCTTTTTTGGCAACCGGAAATGCCCCCATTATTTTAAACAGAAACCTGTAACCCGAACTTAATTTGTTTATTTCTTTAGATTGCGTAAAATACCATTCCTCTACAAAACGGATGTTTTTATCCCACTCCTCAATATCTTTAGGATTATCAACCCCCCAGTGAACTACCGCGCCGGTTTTCTTTAATGACGGATGGTTTTTTACTCCCTTAGCGGTAAGTTTACTGAAACTGTCGAATACAATCATACATTTCGGGAATTTACCGCTAAGGGCTTTGAGCAATGCTTTGATTTCTTCTTCTTTTATATACATAAACAGCCCTTCCGCTAATACCAGTACCGGTTTATTTTCGGTTTTGATATTGTCCAGCCAATTGAGATTGGTAACCGAAGAGGGGATTAGGCGATACCTGTTTGTTTCTTTAAAGAATTTTTTTCTCAACTCAATTACATCGGGAAAATCCAAATCAAACCACTCGACAATGCCGTTATCGACACGGTTAAATCTGGTATCCAGTCCGCATCCCAGATGAATTACAATACTTTCCGGGTTATCTGCTAAAAAAACTTTCGTATAATTATCGAATTGTTTGGCTCTCATACATACCGTAACCCAAGTCTGTTTAGGTATATGCAAATCTTTGTAATTATATTCTATGGCGTTGACTAACTCTATCGATTTATCATCTCTGATTATCGGGGATTTTTTTCGGCTTTCCGATGCTTTACAATAAAGCGGGATTAGCAGGGTCTCTTTTTCTTCGGTTAGTTTGATTTTTTCTTTCATAGAGAAATTTCTCCCTTTTTATAAAAGGCGGCTCAAATACTAAGGTATAATTCGACGGTAAATAGATTGTAATTTTCTTTGCTAAAATAGTCAAGCGGATATTTGTTATCATCGGCGTTTTGTTGAAATTCCCGAACCGCGGGTACCGTCAACCGTGCTGATATTCAACCTGCGGGTATGTGTATAAACGGCATATCTCATAGCGTCCATAATATGGTCGTCGTATTTAATCGGGGTGTCGGTAACGTTACCGTCCTTGTCGCTATCCCACTGGTAGTTTTGTATCTCGCGGATAGCGTTGATACATCTCGGATGGATAACAATATCCTGCGCGAGGACGCACTCAATACCGGCATTAACCGAATTGGGATTTTTAATCGCGCCGAAAATATGAAACCCCGCCCTGTGCCATTCGGTAATCTTGTCCCTGTCGGCGGAGTCGGCGTATATGGTTATATGTTTCTTAAAATCCGCGTGCAGTCTTGCAAGTTTCGTTTCAACGAGACGGATAAACTCATAGTTAAGCCCGCCCGCGCGATAAGCCTCATCGTAAAGGATATACCTGCTCCCGATACGCGCGATAAGTATAAAAGCAAAGGGAGAGATACCCCCATGCCCGAAATCCAACCCCGCAATCCACTCATCGACATCATTGAAGAGATTGCCGATATTATATTCTTTAATAGTATAGTTGGAGTAAATGACATTTTCGGCGCTTACCCATAAGCCGAGGATATTCCGCTTATACCATACGGAATTTTCGGGCAGGCTTTTCTTTAAGGATTCGATATAGTCTTTCGGCAGGAAGGGGTTATCCTCCAATACAAAATGCCACGCTTTAATTGTGAGGGTTTGAGAGCCGTCGATGTTTTCGCTTTTGTCGATATATTGGGTTTTTATATAATGGGAAGGGCTTGAGGGGTTGGTATCCCAGAAAATCCGCGCCCCCTCGCCGGAACATCTTGCAAACGCCTGTTTGATTGCTTCGGCGTGATGTTCCGTTATCTCATTGCCGTACCATCCGTAAGCGGTAAAGCCCTTGATTGATTTATGCGAGTTTGATTGTCCCGAACCGAAACATATTACGGTGTTCCCGAAAACGGTAAATTCGTTTTTTGAGTTAAGGGTTGTATTAATATTGAACGTTACGGATAAGTCGTCAAGCACATTGCGCTTGATACTTCCGAGGGTATTGCCGGTCATAATGAATTTCTTTTTCTGGTCGGCGAAATTCCTGATATGCAAAAGCCAGAGTATATTATTAAGAAACGTTTTACCGCTCCTGACGGCGCCCTCAAGTATTGTTATTCTCGGAAGAAAATTGTTTGAGTAGCGTATTATCTCAATTTGCTTGGCGGTAAGCCTGATTGTAACGGTTTTTCCCATCGGAATCCTCCCTTACTATTATAGCCACAAAAGCAGGGAGAATAGTTCCGCTATGCAAAATTTACTCGATTGATGATGTATCGGGGGATACGGTATCGTAAAACCTGTTGCGGTTGATAAAAAAGTCGATTAAGAGGAAAAGCAGGATGGCAATTCCCGCATAGAGACGTATCCGAATAAGGCTCATAACGCACGAACCGAAGAAATATAATATAGCCGTATAAATCAAGGCAAAGACAGTGCCTACTATAAAAACGCGGTATCGGTTTACCGATATGAAAAAAGTTCCTATATAGTTGATAAATACATAAGGCACAACCGAAACGGCATACCATTTCATAGCATCCGTTGCGTTTAGATATTCGGGGTTAAACAGATTTACGAAGGGACGGATAATTATGAAGAAACCCAACAGGCTGCCGAAAGTCAGGAGCGAAACTATCCCCATACCTTTAAGAAAAGGCTTCATATATGAGGTTTGTTTGTTAAATGCGTTGTTGATAGCCACATAGAAAAGAGGGATAGTGATATTGCCTATCCAGAATACGGTTTTACCGAGAACCGAAGCGGTTGCGAAATCGCCGGATAGTTCGGGAATAAGGTTTGCCCGCGCCACCTGCATATCTATATTCATAAGTATAGTGAGGAAAAAAGTTCCGAAACCTATCTTGAAGAAATATGAAGGCGTTACGGATAGAGACTGTTCTTTGTCCGGTTGCTCTTCTTTAGTAGTATCAAGTTTTTTATATTTTAGATATGCAAAAAGGGCAAAAAACAGGAATCCCAAAACCGCACCGGCTACGGTTGCAATCATAGCCTTGTATAACCGAAGTCCGGCAAATATAAATATAGCGGTGAGAACTAATTTAATAAACATATTGGCAAAAATCGCGACAGACCGCTCTAAGAAATTGTAAAAACTTTCAAGGAATGAAAAGAACGGCACTTGAAGATATGTAAATACTATTACGCCGAGTGTAAGCCAATACGAATGAAAATCCTCGGTTTGGTAAATACCCAATATCCGTCTTTGGAACAAAAGCGAGCCTGCAAGAAAAACCGCTATAATTATCCCGACAATTTTGAAAAAATATATATACGTTGCGGAAATTTGAGAGTATGCTTTATGAGAATATATTTCGGAAAAAACCTTTGTGCTCCAGTTTTTTAAGACAGTTGCTAAAAACCCTACTATCATAGTAAAAGAAAGAAATGTGTTTAACAGCCCGTAAGCCTCTTTGGATAGATTCCTGTTGGCGTATATTTGGAAAAAATACTGCCCTACACTTGTAACTACGGTAAAGACAAGAAGTATTACGCTGTTGCGAAGGTATAAATCCTCTTTCGCTCTATTTATTAAAGCGGATAATTTTTTCCACACTTCCCGTATCCCGTCAGCTTGAAGCTTTTTCTTTGTTTTTTAAGAAGCGTATAAGGGAAAATATACCGTAAGCTGCGGTTAGTCCCAGACCGAATAACACCGTAAAGAGAGAAATAAGGAACGGTTTATTATCCGGCTCAAATTTAAACTCTACAACATTTTTCCCGCTATCGACAAAGACACCCTGCATAATATAGTTTGCCTTAAGGAGTTCGCGTTTCTCCCCGTTGACATAGACATTCCACGCAGGGTCGTGCTTGGTCGTATGCAAAACCAAACCGTCGGTAGGCGCATCAAATTCAGCTTTAACGTACCACGGTTTGTATTCTACAATATCGACTTTTTGCACGGGGCTGACAATTTCGGGCTTGTCGGAATAATCACCGTAAACAACCGCCATCTCGTTAATATCGAAATCGGGGAAAGATATATATTCAAGCGCGGTTTCATTATCGGTAACGGCAAGGAAGGCGGAGTAAAAACCTACACGCGGAAGCGGGTCTTTTAGACGGAAAATTGCGTGCTGACGGTCATAATACGAATGGACTATATTTTCCAATTCAAAGTCCGGGTGATTATCCAAAGTCTCGTAAATCCCTACGGGTTGTTGAAATCCGTATAATCCCCCGTCCGTTATAAGATACTTAACGTTGGCAAGACGCATAAGACGGATATTTATATCTATAATTTGCGTGATGTCGGTTAAGGGAGCGGTTATTGAACCGATTAAAGTCCCGGTAAAAAACTTATTATATTCGGGGTCTAATCTTGATACCGCAGTAACATCCAAAGCCTCGATACCGTAATACGGGAATATATATGTAAGGAAATGCCCGCGAATTCCGGTTACGGGAAGCGGAACCATCTGCCCGTTGTTGATAAATTTAAGCGAGGTTATAACGCGATGGATTTCGGGGTCTTGCTCAATTGTTTGAAGAACCGCATCCTTGTAGAATATATCATCAGGCTTAAAATATGCCTTATTGAGATAGAAATAATTTATACTAAATAAATCGAAAATCATCAGCAGAATAAACGGGGTAACGCAGATAAGCAAAGCGTTTTTGTGAGTTCGTAGTTTTTCGGTAAGAACGACAATACCCAACGTAAGCCCAATAAATATATTCATCCGCAACAGGGCGTTAATCATATTATTAGCCATCTTCCTGCCCGCAACGTTTCCGAATTGATTGGAGAAAGACGATGCTATACTTTGGTTTGCCAAAAGGACAGCAAAGAGCCAAACCAGTCCCGCGCCGAAACCTATCAGAATAGCTTTGCGGATAGTTTTCAACGTTTTTGTGGCGTCCCTGTTTTCCGCTTTAAACAGGTCGATAAAAAACTGCATCCCGAAAGCGGCAAGAATTGCAAAAGCAAAAGCCGTAACGGTATGGAATTTCACCGGCGCGCGGAATTTATCCATCAGCGGGATTTGATACCATAACCAGAACAACGGGCTGCCGGGAATATATCTTCCCATCGCCAAAAGAAGCGCGATTATCCCTCCCCAGAAAAAGAAACGAACGCGGGAGTCTTTTTTATAATAAGCGACCGTGCCGAGAAGCATAAAGATAAAGACAAAGAAACCAAGCGCGACCGAATTTCCGCGATACTCTAAATATCCCCAGTATGGACGCTCCTCATCGCCGCTTACAAGTCCGAGATAACCGAAAGCAACGGTGCCGATAAGTTCGGTCGGATGCATAGACCAGCTTGTAGCGAATTGCCATTTAGATTCATCGGTTTCGGTAACGCCCGCCTGTTCCCCCTCTAAAACTTCCCCGCCAATCCAAGATTGTATCCCGTTGAAAAACGCCAAAAACAGAAACACCGCTATTACTAAAATTTTGGCTATATCGGTTAAAAACGGACGCGTGGCTATATCTTTAAAAAAGGTCTTGATTTTAACCTTGTGGTTTTTGAAAAGAAGGTAAAGGATATAGGCGGCGTTAAAGACTGAGAAATACAACCCGCGCTGAGGGTCGCTGGAAAGCATTATGCCCCAAGCGATTCCCCCTATAAGTATAAACAAAAGATTTTTCCATTTGTTTTTTGTTTCGGATAGTATTATATCAATGCTTAATAATATTAGAGGAACATACATCCACATATCAATAGTACCGGAGTGGGCATCTCGGAATAAGGTAATGATATGAGGAGTGAATGCAAATGCAATTGCGCCGAAAATAGAAGCGATTTTTGAAAGTTTCCATCGTCTAAACAGCAAATAAGCAAACAATAGAGATAAAGTTGATGATAATAAAGCAAAGACCTCCATATTACGCAATGGGAAGAGATAAAGGCAGAGCGTGTATAAATTTGCCAAAGGGCTAGGCCCGCTAAATCCAATCCATTGAAAATTGTAATAATACTGGGAAATCCCGGCATTTAAATAAATTTGGTAAAAGCGTCTTATTGAATAGTTGGAGTCAACGCCTAAAAAAGAATATCCCCCAATAATTTTATAGAACAAAACTAATGCCAATATAATAAAACCTAAAAAAATCAATAAATCAAGCCATTTATTTTTTCTCATAAACGTCTCCTTTTGATAAATTAGATAATATCATACCAAGGAAAACTGCCGTTGATTCAAAAAACTTCATAAGAAACATCGAGACAGTTAGTATGGGATGACGTATCAGAAGTTTCCATTTCTTAAATATGCCTAAACGAAAAAAAGGAATTCTTTTAATAGACTTCCCTTTATTGATACTAATGTAATGTTTTAAAAACCTTCCATAATAAAATTTTTTCTTTAAATTTGAGAAAAACCTCAGATGTCCTAAATGATGGCGTATAAACTTAGTGCTTCGGCAATAAGTATAACCCATATCTTTAAGGCAGTCAAATAAATGCCAATCTTCACCGGCTATAAGAGTTTCATTATAACCGCCAACTTTCATGAACGCCTCTTTTTTAAAGAACCAAGGAGCTTCGACGGAGTCGTTGCCCAGATAAATTTTACGTTCAAATGTTTTAACTTTTGCCCAGAAACCTTTACCGCTATGAAATTCCGGGATAATAACCATATCTGCGTTGTATTTAGTTAATGTATTAACACAGTCTTGTATAACATCCGGCGTTGGTTCTGCATCGGAGTCCAAAAAGAAAAGTAATTCTCCCATAGCTATTTTTGCACCATAATTTTTTTGCTCGCTTCTTTCATTGCCGTAATTATGGATATTATCTGTATATTGTGAGGCTATTTCTAAGGTATCGTCCTTAGATTTATTGTCAACTACAATTAGTTGTATATATGCATAAGTTTGAGATTTTATAGCCTCAAGAACAGTTTTCAGCGTATTGCCTGAATTTCTCGTAGGTATAATTACCGAAACGAGAGGAAAATCCTTTTTGATTTTCACATAATTCTCCTATGTTATAAATCGCCTCGCTTATAAAACCACTCTGCTGTTTTATGGATACCTTCTTCTAAACTGACGCTTGGAGAATATCCCAGTATTTTTTTAGCTTTATTACAGTCATAAACATTCATATCCCGACTCATCCATAACGCAGCGGTATTAGAAAAGGGAGGATATTTTCCCATAATTGCAGATGCGAATTCCATAAAATATCCGGCGGCAACTCCGATGAATGATGGTAGATTAAGCAAAGGAGGTTTAACTCCTAATTCATTAGCTATAGCTTTTATCACCTGTTCTAAGCTATATGATTGACCGTCCGTAATATTAAAAACCTCACCGATTGCTTTTTCATTTTGTTCGGCTAAAAGAATAGCATCAATTAAATTATCCACATAGCAAAACTCCATTTTAGCCTTTCCACCGTTAAACAGCGGGAACAAACGTTTTTTTGTGTAATCAAACATAATTTTTCTAACGTAGCATCTGGGTCCATAAGTTAAAGGGGGACGAATTACGGTTAATGGAATTTTGGTTTTATGGTAAAGTTCCAATGCCAATTTTTCTCCCTGCCGTTTGCTTAAACCGTAATCCGTTTTTTCGGGCTGGAATTCATTTTCTTTTAGCGGGTGTCCATCGGGACTTGTTCCTAATACCGATACTGTGCTTATATGAATAATTTTTGAAACGCCTGCTTTGATAGATGCGGTTAATATATTTTCCGTGCCTTTAACGTTTGTATCATAGTAAAGTTGCTTAGGAATTTTCATAGGGCGGGATATTGCGCCGAGGTGAAAAACGCAATCGATTTCTTTTACTGCCGGGTAAAGAGTTTCATAATCAATTAAATTCCCGTAAACAACTTCAGCGCCTGCTTTTGATATAATATCTATGTTTTCATTTTCAATGGGTTCAAAGGGATGCGGTAAAGCCAAAACCCTGACGGTTCTTCCGTTTTTTATTAATCTTTCGACAAGATGGCTTCCAATAAATCCTGTGCCGCCCGTAACCAATACTTTTTGGTATTTCATTGTTTATCCTTTTTTCCTTGAATTATCGGATTTGCATAAATATATTTTTTGTTCGGAAACCAAATTTTCATATCAAACCAGTGATCATAATAACCGATTCTGTCGCTGATATTATAACGTAATTTAGAAAAAATAAAATATAGGTATTCAAAAACGGCGAATCTTTTATGTTTAAACAATATTTCACAGAATATTTTAGTGGCTTCCATTTGATTAAGAAAAAGCGGCAATTTTCGTGCCTTGCTTTTATGGGCTTTGCCAAACAGAGAATTTCCGAATATTTCGAGATGCATATTATCCAATCTTTTTTCTAATATGTTAAATCCGATTGTCCAGTTAAATTGAGAAACCTTTGTTTTTATTTCTTCCCAATTTACTTTTTCATAGGCATATTTAATTGCTAAGAAATCGAGTAAAGTAATATAATTTCTTTCATAAGCCAATTGTTTATTGTTTAGAAGGAAATCCGTTTCAAAGGATGGTATTGGGGTTTTAAGTCCTGCAATAGTCTGATATTGAGTGTTGTGCCAGATATATTCTTCATCCAAATGCTCTATGCCTAACCAGAAGAATTTACGATGGAGGTCAATATTAAGGAGACCCTCTTTGTGCAAATTGCGTTGATGAAGTCCTTGTGTGTTTTTACCGGGATGTGGTTTAATTGCAAAATTGTTTTTTTCAAACGCTTCAATAGCTTTTTCAAAATCATTATAATGAACCAGTAAATCAACATCAAAAGTTATAAATTCGATAAATTTATAAGTTTTAACTATAAGATAGGGGATTTTATTTTCTGAGCAGATTTGTTCAATTACTTGAAGGGTGTTGTTTAGAGCCTTAATATTTTTCTCACCTTCGCAGATAATCGCATCTAAAGGGGTTTCCCAATCATCGGGAAAATTTCCAATCTTTATAATTTTTTTTGCAAGTTCGTATAATACTCTGTTATGAGATGCGCAAACGAGAAGTTTCTCTAATTTAAGATTGTTTAAATCGCCGGCCTTTTCATATAAGATTAAATCTACTATTGTTCTGGAATATTTATCTAAAGGCACTGTTTGTCTCCTTTTTTTTGGTTCAATGTTTTTTTTAAAAATTTATGCACTTCTCCCGTATTTAAGATAGATGTGTTTACCCGCTTAATAGAAGAATTATTATCAAACAGATTGTTGAATAAAATCTTAGCATTTTCCAAATCTTCTCGAGTTAAAGAGTGGCTATCATTAATGCGAAAAAACAAATCTTCCGTTTCAGCGTAGAAATAAAAGTGTATATGAGGTTTCGGAAATATTTTTACCATCCATTTATAAACCGGCAATTTGCATCCCATCAGACAAAAAGAAACGTAAAAATCGTGTATATAACGGTCATATATATATATATGCTTGGAAAACCACTTAGTATATAAGACATAGATTAGTATATCAAAATAAACCAAATATCTCCAAAAAAACAAAAGAATACGGTTTAAAATGCTTAATTTCTTTTTTTTATTGTTTTTATTTTTATCAAAGACATCGGAGCGTTTTCTTTCCGTGATTTTTTTTATAATCGGGAGTTTCAAGATTTGCTTTAATATAAAGTGGTTAAAAGTAATAATATAGCGGGGAGATTTAAGTTTTTCATTTGTAATATATTCTTTTATAAAAATTCCGGCTGTGCTTTTTCCGCTACCGTCAATCCCGCTTAAAGCAATAATTTTGCCCATATCATCCCCTATTTACAATATATATTTATTAAATTTTCAGCGTGTGATTTTAAATCAAATTCTTTGCCCAGAGTTGATAAAGCATTGGAAGATATTTTAGATGCTAAATTACGATTATTGAGCAACTCGTCTATTTTTTCGGTCAAAGATTTGCTGTCTTTTGCCTTAAATAACAGAGCATTTTCTCTATCACGTAGAAGTTCCTGATGTCCGGGAATTTTTGATGCAATAACAATCATTCCGTTATATAACCCCTCTAATAGCGTTGAAGGATGCGAAAAAGTTCCTGATATATCGTCGGTCGGTAAAAGCAAAACGTCATTTTCGCTCATTAAATCGGGAGTTTCTATTTTTCCTTCAATGATGTCTATTTGCATATCGTTTTCAGGTAATTGTTGTAAAAACTCATTTTTTGCTTTCTGAAATTTGCAAAAAGGAGTATCTAAGTTCATAAGTGCGAAAGTGATATGAATATCTTTAGGCATTGATACATCTTTAAGCGCCGTTAATAGGGTAAATATACCTTTGCTTTTTTCTATTCTGCCGAGATAAAGGAATTTTATTTTTGATTTATCAATATCACGAACTCTTGCTTTTTCAATGAAAGGTGATGAGATTATTCCTAATGGCAGGATTATTTCGTTAGGACGTTTAATTGGAGCGCCGACAAAGGTTTTTATTATTATATCTATTGAATTTGATGCGAATTTTAAAAATCGAGGTGAATAATGTCTGCTATGAGTTACTAAAGAAAAAACCGTTTTTATAGAATAAAACTTTTTAATTAGCCAACTTCTAATAAATAATAATTCAGAAGAGCCATATTCATGGATTAATTCCGCCTTAATTTGCTTTGCAATTCGCAAGATATTAAATAAAACAGTCCAGCGGCTTACAAGAAAAGATGCTTTGCAGTTTGCTGTTTTTTTATAATGAAATTTTATAGAATACCGTTCACACATTTTAAGGATGTTTTGTATTTCTTCTTCCGATTCCTTTGAATTTATATAAGAAAAAATATGAATTTCAATTTTCGGGTGATTAATTGATTGATAAAGACGAGTTATCCATTTCATTCCCGCCATTTCAGATTGTTTTGAACCAAACCCATCGCAGAATACTAAGATTTTTTTTTTCATTTATTCTCTCCCAACTTCTTGTTCAAATCTTGCAAAAGATTAGGTTTGCAGATAGATAATAAACAATTTATATCATTTTTTAGTATAGGGATATCCGAAGATTTACAAACCGGACATTTCATAGTTTCCCCTTTTTATTTCTCTTCTTCCCGCCGAAGTCGAAAATGTGTCCCAGCACTTTCCCTCCCGCGCGAAAGAAATATTTTACATCGTTCCAATCTCGGATTGAGAACAGCTTTCTAATCAGGAAACCGGGGTGGAACGACACCGAATATAAACCTCTCACGTATTCCATAAGTTTTTCGTTACCCATCGGCGTTTTCATTACCGGTTCGCGCATATCGAAACGTTCCCAGTCTTCGGTAGCAAGCCAATCGTTTTGACGGCATTCATCATACAGAGGCGTGCCCGGATATGGGATTACCACCGTAGCCTGCATCGTATAGGCAATATTTTTTATCAGGAGTTTCCTGCCGAGTTCGAGCGTGCGTTTTGCATCATCCTCGGTTTCCCATGGGTAGCCGAACATAATGGTAATATGCGGGAAAAGCCCTGCTTTCCGCATAAGTTTTACCGTTTCGACCATCATTTCGATTTTTTCGCCCTTGTCGATTTTATCAAGCGTGGTTTGGTTTGCCGATTCTATGCCGACTAATATAAGACGGAATCCCGCTTTCTTCATCAGGCACATATCCTCAAAGGTCAGTTTTGATGTTAGACGCATATTGCAGTCAAAGTTGATACGTTTATTGTATCCGCGTTCTATCATTCCCTTACAGAACTTGCGAAGCCACTCTCCTACTGGGAAAGTGCCGGTATCATCCATAATTTCACGTATGCCGTATTTTTCTATCAATACGCCGACCTCATCAAGCAGCGATTCGGGGCTTCGGGTTCTGAATTTCGGGTAGATTGTAGTCCACGAACAAAAACGGCATTTGGCATACCAGCAGTCCCGTCCGGTCATTGTGTATGTTCCCGGGGTTTTCTTGTAGTTCCCGTTGTTGTATGCGTAGAGTTTCCAGTCGGTGAGGTCGCGGTCTATCGTGGGAAGCGTTTCAAGATTATGGTTGAGTTGGAATTGTCCCGTGTTTTTTATTTTGCCCGATTTTTCGCGGTAATATATTCCGCTGTCTAAAACTGCGTTCGGTATATTGTTTAAAACGTTGGCTATACTTAACAGCGAAAAATCATAATCCCCGCCGGTAATAACGTAATCGGTTTTGCAGTTTTCAAAGGATTCCATCGGCAGAGCAGTAACATGGTCGCCCATCAGCACGATTTTTGTTTCGGGAAGGGTTTGTTTTATATCGTTGATAATATTCCGGTATTGTTTGATTACCGGGGTTTTTGCCTCTATTGCTATAATCGACGGTTTTTCGGACAGGATACGGTTTTTCCATTCCGTATAGGTTTGACGTCTCGCGATAGCATCATCCCAGAAAACATCATATCCGTTTTTGGAAAGCAATGTTGCGGCGTAGGCAGGCACCATCGGGTATATAAACGTAGGCGAGTTAAACCATTGAAACTGCCTGTTTTGCGATAGAAGCGGTATGCCCTTTTCGCTTTCAAGCGGAGGGTATGATATAAAAACCTTCATTATTACCTCTTCAGCTCTCTTTTAAAAAGTCCTTTGATAAAGAAAAAACCGTAGAACAGATGTGAAAAGAAGGTTCCGGCTACGGTTAAAATCCATTCCGTCGGGTTGAATTTGAAGTTTACCAATAGATTTATCAGAAAATAAAACGCCACGATACCGAGATATATATCAAGTATCAGCGGGGAGAAAATCGAGGCTATCCCGCCTGCGATTAAACCCATCAGGAAAAGTGAGGGTAAAAAATAGACAAATTTTCGCGAGGTTTCCGGGTATTTTCTAACGAAATACCCCCTGTGCAGGGCGTAATTTGCAATTTGTTTGAAATGCGTGGGTATAAGCGCCCTTCTGTGATGATATACCAAAACCTTCGGGTCATACATAATTTTATATCCGAGTTTTTTTATCTCAAGGCAGAGCTTTGTATCCTCGCCCGGGTAGAAAGTCGAGTCAAACCCGCCGACTTTCAGGAACACGTCTTTACGGATAATGAGGTTTACCGACGGCAAATCGTAGTCCTCGCAGACTTTTCCCGACGGGACATATCGTCTTCGATAGCTCCCGCTCATTATGGGGGAAGCGTAAATATGCCCTGATATTTTCCGCCATATTTTTTCTTTAGGCGGGGTAACCGCAGGACCTCCCACAGCCCCGATAGCGTTATCCTCAAAATAAGGCAGAGCGTTTTTAAGCCATTTCGGGTTCGGGAAAGCATCATCATCGGTAAAAGCCAAAATCTCTCCTTTGGCGTTTTGTGCGCCGAGGTCGCGTTTTTCGGCGGGTCCCACCTTACCGCTCGGTATTATCTTTATATCAAGTTTCTCGGATAGCTTTTCGCTTTCCGCCTCATCGGGCAGTATTATTATCTCGAAATTTTCATAATCGAGTATTTCGTAGTAAGCGACAGCCTCGCGAATATAGTCGTTAAAGCGGGGCAGAGGGATTATAATTGTAACCTTTTTTGCGCTCATAAACTTTCTCCCGTTAAAACTTCCCTTGCATAATTGAATACAACAATTATAACAAAAATTATTGAAAAAGTCATTTATTGACAAAAATTACTTCGGCACACCCTCAATTATTTTTCCGTTTTTGACGAAATAGGGTGATTCGGCGAGATTGAACAGGGGAAGGTCTGATTTGCTGTCGGAATAGAAACGCGCTATATGGTATTCCGTATTGCTTTGTTTTGCCCATCTTTCAAGACGGACAACCTTTTCCTTGTCGCGGCAGTTCGGCGACACAAGGCGGTTTGTCTGGTTCCCGTTTTTGATTAAATAGTCGCTTGATATAAGAAGGTCAAACCCAAGCTCCTTTGTTATACTATCAAGCAGGAAAGACGGTGATGCCGAGATACATACAAGGTAAAACCCGTCGGATTTCTCCTCACTGATTCGCGATTTTACCCATCCGTATATCCTTTTCCTGTTTTTATCCCAAAACCGCGATACATATTTATCGAAATTCTTTTGCCCGATAAAAAGCACGTAACAAAAAAACGCCTCCTTAAAACGGGAAAGTGAGATTATTCTTAACAGGCACAATAAGCCCATAAAAAGCTGGTAGGGGAGAAGGAGTATTATATAAGGTCTTCGTAGTATGGAATAAAGCCAAAAGACCGTAAACGAATCCCCGTGATATAAAGTATAGTCGAAATCGTAGATTGAAAGTTTGAGTTTCATTTTTGCTCCCGTAGTGTAATGGCTTATATTGTATATCGTTAGCTATGAAAAGACAAGTTATGCGGAGGAGAGGTTATCTTGATACCCTTCGGCTCCCCGCTTCGCGAAAAACTTGATGACCGGATGGTTTAAGAAAGGACTTTTATGTAATGTTTCGGTCGCCGAGTGCGAGTGAAACGAGCGTATCGAGGCGACCGTTATCGAAATGACCGTTATCGAGATACCCGCCTGACTTGATGAAGTATCTCCTTTACGGGAAGTAGATTCTTCAGGGGTTGGGCTGAAGTAGAGCAATCAGAATGACACTTCAGGGCTTTGATTGCGTTCAGCCACCGGTCATTGAGCGGAGCCGAAATGACCGACGACCATCCCACCGTGCTGTGCCGAATATACCCGCGTCAGTCTAACTTGGTGAAGTGTCTCCTTTACGGGAAGTAGATTCTTCAGGGGATAGGCTAAAGTAGAGCAATCAGAATGACACTTCAGAGGTTATCTTGATACCCTTCGGCTCCCCGCTTCGCGAAAAACTCGATAACCGGATGGTTTAAGAAAGAACTTTTATGTAATGTTTCGGTCATCGAGTTTGCCGATAGGCAAGTATCGAGATGACCGTTCAGCCACCGGTCATTGAGCGGAGTCGAAATGACCGTTATCAAGATGACAGCCGAAATCCGTTACCACGCCTTTCATTTTTTATCAGTCCTTTCCGATAATATTTACAAACGCTTTGAAGGGTTTTTTATGAAAAACGACAGGATTTATTTTGTCTTGATGTTTCTTATTGCTATGATTATCGGCGGGACTTTTATCTATTCGTTTATTGAAAACTGGAGCTTACTGGATTCTCTTTATATGACCGTCATTGTGCTGACAACTATCGGGTTTAAAGAGGTGCATCCCTTATCGGATGCGGGGAAGATTTTTACTATAATCTTTTCATTAATAGCGTTCTGTATGCTTGCGGGCGTAATCGGTATCTTGAGTTCCACTATTATAGAATCGAATGTTTTAGGCGTAAACAGGAGGAAGAAAGTGATAAAAAAAACAAGCAGGTTAAAGGCACATATAATTGTTTGCGGTGTGGGGAAGTTAGGTTCTCACGTTGTGGTCGGTTATTAAATCGGGTAAGGATGTGGTAGCTATTGATACTAATATGGAGAAATACGAAAGAGTTGTCAAAGAAAATATCGGCCTTAAGGATTTTCATTTTTTGCAGGGTGATGCCACCAAAGAAGAAATTTTAATGCAGGCGGGGGTCAATAACGCCTACGGAATTATAACATGTGTCCGTGATGATGCCGTCAACCTGTTTATAGCGCTTACCGCTAAAAAAATCAACCCTAATATAAAAATATCCTGTTACGTTCTCGATGAGATTAATATGTCGAAATTTAATATGATAGGCGCGGATGAGGTTATATCCGGGGATTATGTCGTTGCAAAACGCCTTACAACCTCACTCTTGAATAAGAATATATCCTCTTTCCTTGATGAGACCACCTCTCTGGGTGAAAACTCCACGTTTTATATCGGGGACGTTAAAGTCTCGCACAAGTCGAAAATTGCATATAAGACTCTCAGGGAAGCCGAAATCTATAAAGCCGTGGGGCTTTTAATTTTCGCGCTTAAAAAGAAAAATAAAGACAGATACACTTTTAACCCCAATTCCGATATTGTCCTTGAGCCGGGAGACGTGCTTATCACTTTCGGGTCGCAGTCCGACTTAAACAAATTGGAGAACTATGTCAACGGGTAATCGTTTACTTATTATTAGTTTGCGTGGAGGTTAAAAGATAGAAATGCTTAAACTTTATCTGTTGCTTCGCTCATAACAAGGATATCGTTCTTTTTTATATATGTGTCTCCTTTGGGAATTATGGTTTCATTATCTCTTTTTATCAATACTACTAAGGTATCTGCTGAAATACCTAAATCCTTTAGTTTCTTAGCGACCCAAGGATGCCCTTTTGTTATTTCCTTTTCCGTGAGCTTAATATCGGATATTTTCGGGAAAGATGAACTGTTTAAGAAAATTCTGTCGTCTTTCCGAATAATTGTATTTCCTTTAGGGATTATTGAAATGTTACCACGCTTAATCAAAACTATAAGGGTATCCGGGGGCAAAATAATTTCGTTTATGGCTTTATCGCACCATTCATGTCTTTCCGAAATCACAACCTCATGTAATTTCATATCTGCATCATCCTGATAATCCGTAAACGTTTTCATAACCGAGAAATTATCATCAATAAGGTCTAATTTTTTAGCAAACACAGGAAGCAAAGTTCCTTGAAATAAAATTGTAAGCAAGGCAACACAGAAGACAATGTGAAATATATCTATTTCGGTTTGAACTCCGCTTGTTACTGCAAATATAGCAAATACAATAGAGGAAGCTCCTTTAAATCCGGTCCAGGCTACTAAAAGCTGTTGTTTGAAAGGCATTTTGAAAGGACTTAAAATAGAGAAAGTGGCAACGGGACGCGCAATAAAAGTCAGGAAAGCCAATATTGCCAATGACGGTAAAATGATCTGAGGCAATTTTGATGGAAATGATAAAAGTCCAAGCAGGAAAAATATTAAAATCTGCATAAGCCAAGTAATACCGTCAAAAAAATGAACTAACTCGACTTTTCGTCTTATTTTACTGTTTCCTAAAACGATACCCGCAATATATACGCTTAAATAACCGTTTCCATGTAAAAGCGTGGGAACGGAATATGTTAAAAGTGCAACAGCCAAAATAAAAATGGGAAATAGCCCGCTTGCATCAAAATCGAATTTTCTGAATAAAAAAATCGATATGTTGACAATAATAAAACCGAAAACTATTCCGAATACAAATTGTGCAAAAATCAAAAATGGAACCGAAATTGTTTGCATCGGCAACATCAATGCTAAAATTATTATCATCACAGAAAAAGCGGTGGGGTCATTACTCCCGCTTTCTATTTCAAGTAAAGATGCAAGTCCGTTTTTTAAATTAAGCTTTTTTGAGCGAAGTATTGAAAATACGGAAGCGGCATCCGTTGAACCTATTACAGCGCCGAGCAACAGACTTTCAAGCAAGTTTATTTTTAGAACCAAATGACAAAAAAGTCCGGTAAGCATCGCTGTGATAATAACCCCAAGAGATGACATAAGCATTGCTCTTCCGGCAACGGGTTTTCCCATCTTCCAGTTTGTTCCGAATCCGCCGTAGAACATCATAAATACTAAACCTATTTCGCATATTTTGGAAGCAATATTATAATCCTCAAATTGTATTCCCAAAATACCGTCCGAACCAAATACCATCCCCAATATGATAAATAGAAATAACATAGGGATACCGAATTTATTCGATATTTTAATTGTCAACGTGCATATAACTATAACTATAGCTGCTATAAAAAGATTTAAAGCCATATTTTTAACTCTCCTTTGTATGTAGAAAAATACAAATTTGCGTTTATGATAATTGTAACATAGAAAATTTTTTTGTAAAATAAAAGCTCTTATCACTTTCGGGTCGCAGTCCGACTTAAACAAATTGGAGAACTACGTCAACGGGTAATTCCTCCCGGTAATTAGATTTTTTCGTCATTTTAGTTTAGACTTAATAATAGCTTAATTTTAATTATATTAAATGTATAAGCGGGAGGTTTTTATGAATAAGGTTTTGCGAAAATTTGTTTGGGTTTTAGGTTTCATTATCTTTGCCCTGTCTGCCTGCGACAAGGGGGATATTTCCTATACCCCGCCTCAATACGATGATATTGCAAAGGCGAAGTATGTTTTTTTCTTTATCGGGGACGGGATGGCATTGCCGCAGATACACGCAACTCAGATTTATCTGTCGGGCAGGCACGGGATTACTCCTTCTAAAGGGCTTGCCGAACTCAACATAACAAAAATGCCCGTAGCCGGCTTTACTACCACTTACTCTAAAACTTCATATATAACCGACTCCGCCGCATCGGCTACGGCATTAGCTACGGGGTTTAAAACCTCGGCAAACGTTGTGTCGATGGACGAAAGCGGGACAAGGAAAATACTCACTATGGCGCAGAAGGCAAAGGAAAGCGGGATGAAGGTCGGGATTTTGTCGAGCGTTTCTATTGACCACGCTACGCCCGCCGCTTTCTATGCCCATCAGCCAGACAGGGATATGTATTACGAGATTGCAGTCGATTTGGTCAACAGCGGGTTTGATTATTTTGCAGGCGGGGGTTTTAGAAACCCATCCGGTTATGATGAAAATGACGGTGATATTTTTACGCTTGCAAGCAAAGCGGGATACCTTATAGTCTCAAACCGCAACGATTTTTTAAAACTTAACCGGAAATCGGGAAAGGTTATCGCGATAGACCAATATCTCGACAACGGCGCCGCTATGCCTTACGAAATAGACCGTCCCCGCGACAGTGTCCCCCTTAAAGACTATGTTACCAAAGGTATTGAGCTTTTGGATAATCCCGACGGTTTTTTTATGATGGTTGAGGGCGGGAAAATCGACTGGGCTTGTCATGCCAACGATGCGCTTACGGTATTCAAAGATATTATCGCGTTTGATGAGGCTGTCGGGATGGCGCTTGAGTTTTACAAACGCTACCCGAAAGATACGTTGATTGTAGTTACGGGAGACCATGAGACCGGCGGGATGACAATAGGTTTTAACGACACTAAGTATGATACCTATTTTGAGGCGCTTAACGGGCAGACTATGTCTTATCAGGCGTTTGAGGATAAAATCGCCGAATATATCGAAAGCAAGGGCGGGGATAATGTTAATCTTGCCGACATTTACCCTCTGATAGAACACGCTTTCGGCTTGAAGGTTATCGACAATGCGCTTTATCAAAGCCTGTATAGCGCCGCAATGGAAGGCGATATGGAAGCGAAAAATAAACTTCGCAACGTTCTTTCTCCTGAAGATATATCCCGTCTTGAAGAGGCGTTAAAATACAGCGCGAAAGGCAGGTCATTCTGGCGAAACGACGGTCTTTGCGAAAAAAAATACGGCGGAAACGAACCTGTCGGCGCAGTCCTTTCCCGTCTTTTAAGCAACCGTGCCGGTATCGGATGGACTACTCATTACCATACGGCGCTTCCGGTAACGACTTTTGCACAAGGCGTGAGCGCCCATATTTTTTCGGGATATTACGACAGCGCCGAACTCGCGCGTAACATTATGCTTATTATGGATTTGTCGGAATAACACTTTAGGGGTCATCTCGATACTGCCCCTCCGTTCCATCGGGGCAACTCGATGACCGCGCCGCCGTGTCATACTGATTACACCCGCGATAGTCTAACCCGTGAAGTATCTCTATCTCCTTTAGCGGAAGTAGATTCTTCAGGGGTTCGGCTAAAGAAGCAAAAATCAGAATGACAAGGGGAACATGGGCTTCGACTTCGCTCAGCCATCGGTCATTGACCCCGCACCAATTTGCGGGCTACTTTAGCGAAGCTATACAAATTGGTGTGGGGGAATGACACTTAGAGGGTGGGCGGGGGGCATGCAGTCGGGGACGACAACGCCACCGTTCCGTGTCATTCCGATTATACCTGCGATAGTCTAACCCGTGAAGAATCTATCTTATTGTGAAGGAGATTCTTCATAAGAAAAGCTATTACGATTTAGATACAATATCCCTGATTACGGGGATTTTTTTCCAAAAGGGGGTATGAGGTTCGGGTCTTTCTAATTTTTTGTCTAACTTCATAACGTTGCGGGCAAAATCCCGAAGTTCATTCACGTTTCGCGGTTTTTCCGCGTGTATATCCTCATAAGCCTCTATAATAAGTCTTGACGTGTAGTCCCTCATTTTTTGGGACTGCTCTTTATGAAATTGAAAATTCGGATGTATGATTTCCTGATATTTTATCGCATCGGTTAAGAGCTTTTCTTTCAGCTTTAATTCATCCTCTCTTGTTTGTATTTTAGCAAGGATATGGTCGATTGCGTTGTCGGTAATTGTTTGGAGGAAATGTTTTTCCTTTTCCTTGAATTCCGGTTCTGCAAGCGGTTTTTCGGTTTTTTCCTGCTCAAAAATTCCGCCTATACGTTCCCATAGCGCAGACAATCTTTCACCTATTCCGCTTAATTCGCAGGCGGAAAACATACACGATATAATTATAACAAATCCGATTTTTATAAACTTTTTCATTTTGACACCTCGATATTTGCCTCGATTTTTTCATCATCGCGGTTATAATACCATCCGCCGAAATTGTTTTTTGACAGATGGATTGAATTATCGCCTGAAAATATCTCGCGCGGAATTGGGTCGAGATACAGCATAAGTTCAATGAGGTCGGGAAGTCTCCCTTTTTCAATCTTATACAGCGCAAGACGGGTATTAAGGTAATATAACGTGTGAAGGTTTATCTCCTCTTTTTCCCCTCTTCGGAATTCCCAATTCCTTTTTGCCTCTTTTTCCAGTTTGCCGACATTTTCTTTTAGTGCGGAGATGTTAGTCCGCTTTGTATGAAACTCGTTTATTGTCTCCTCGCTTATGTTTACAACCCCGACTTTATACAGGGCAAAAAAAGTTCCCGCGCAGACAATCAGTATTATAAAAATTATTAGTATAAAAGATAAAAAAAATCTTCGTTTCGCCATAATATCACCTCATAACGTTAATTACGGATATGTTGTATCTCCGTTTTAAGGGTATCTTTTGTTGCAATCCCCCTTGTTTTATTTATCGGAACAAATTTCAATGCTTATAGCAAAAATTTTTTGTTAATTTTGCCGATTCGCGGGTCATTGTTTTCCTCAAGCGTGGCTATATATATAGAAAATAATTATTCTGAGGAGGCAAACAGTGAAGTCGCTTAAAAGTATTGAGATGATTAAAGCGGGATACACAAACGACGGGCGTTTTATAAGCGTTGCCCGAATCAAAGACTTGGTTGAAAACACAATTCGCGCGATGGAAGACGGGTTTAAACCGAAAGTCAAAGTCGGTGATTCCCACGAAAATGCGCTTATGCGGGGCTATATCGAAAAACTTGAGCTTTCGGGAAATTCCGCAATCGGGGACGTGGCGGTTGCAGATGAGGTTTACGACAAACTTGCAAACGGCGAAATCCCCGAAGACCGCTCGGTCGAGATAGGCAAGGATTTTGTTTTATCCGACGGGCAGTGTCTCGGTGAGGTCATAATGGGGATAGTGTTCGGTATTGCAGAGCCGGCGGAGCATTCCCTTGAATCCATTTTCGGGAATTTTGACGGCGTTTTAGTCGAGGGCTTTGAACGTCTCCAAATCTCAAACGGGGCTCAATCCGCAGAGGCGCTTTTAAGCAGGGTTGAGGTTTTGGAAAATACGCTTAGTAAAGAGCGCGAGGAGTTATCCCGCTTGAAGGAAGATTACAAACGTCAAATCGAGGATTTTATTCGCAAAACCAAAAACGATTTTTTAGAGCGGCTCATTGTCGATGGGAAAATAATTCCGGCGCAAAGGAAGTCCGTATCAAAGATTTACGATACTCTCTTTGAAAAATACGGCAGGGAAGAAACCGAAAAACGTCTTTGTGAGACTTTCCAATCGGGTATCTCTATTCACACGTCCCCGCAGATTAAGGTCGGGGATAAAAACGTTCCCGAAGACTCTGCTAACGGTATTGACCCGACTTTCCACGATGAAAATTCCGATTTCAGTATCGCATAATTTATCCACAGGAGGTAAAAGTGGCAAAAATTACAAGATTTAAGTTTCTCGGCAGTGAACGTCTCGGCAACGGGATAGTCGAGGATGAAAAGGAGGTGAGCCGCGGGACTATCGCGATGTTTAACGCCGACGGCAAGGTTGATGAGATTAACGATGTTGCGGGATGCGTATTTGCGGGTATAATCAAAGCGAGTGCGGGAAGCGGCGAACCTTGCGAATTTGACTACGGCCCCCCGTTTTTCTATGCGGAAGCCACCGCCGCACGCGCAAATACGGGCAAGCCCGTTTACGCATCGGGAGCGGGAGCATTGGCGCTTACTTCGGAAAACTCCGTCTTTGTCGGGACCGTTGTTGATGTTGAACCGTCAATCGGATGGTGGATTGACCCTATGAAATTTTAGTTAAGGAGGAAAATTATGCCTTTGGACATTACGGAGTTAAACCGTATTGAAAAATTTGTCCGCGATGATTTCGGCAAGGCTTTTAAGCAATCCCCCGTGAGCTATAACCTGTTCACATCGGAGATTAACGACACCGAAGCGATTACGCCGTTTGAGTGGATAGGCGCATTACCCCGCGTGCGGGAATGGATAGGCGCGCGCCATATTGAGGATATTAAAAATTATGATTACACGGTCAAAAAGAAGGACTGGGAGTTGACTATCAAAATCCCTTACCGCAAGGTTTGGGAAAACTCCAAGACCGCGCTTGCCGGATTTATGAAGCAAAAAGTATCTCAACTTGGAACGCAATTCAGGAAAGACTACCCCTCGGATATTATTATCCAGGCGCTTGAAAACGGAGATACCAACCTCGCTTATGACGGTGTTCCGTTTTTCGCGGACGACGGCAGGGAAAACGTCAACCTTATTTCGGGTTCGGGCGTTACTGTCGCGAATATCCTGTCGGATATTGAAAAGTGCAGGTTCACTATGAAGAAGTTTAAGGACGACAAAGGACGCATCCTGAATATCACCGGCGACCTTGCGATAATCCCCCCCGAACTTGAGGTTAAGTTTATGGAGATAACCCGCGCAAAACTTCGTGACGGCGGGGATAACGTCCATTACGGCGCGCTTGAGTATGTTGTCGATGCCCGTCTCAGCGACCCGTCCGACTGGTATTTTGTCGCCACCAACGAGTTTATCAAGCCCCTGCTTTTTGTGTCTATCGGCGGGGTTAATGTCGGCGTGAAAGACACTACGTTTGAGGACAGATGTCTTACCGTCGGGGCAGATGCTTGCGGGAACGTGGGCTATTCTTTCCCTGAGCTTGCCGTAAAAGTTACCAACGCGTAGCCGCGCGGGGAATGAAGTTTATATCCGTTTCGGGGAAGCCTCTCTGCTTAATGACAGGGATTTGGTTTAAACCGCTTTCCAAGGACGGAAAAGATTGTGAAGGCTTAGGGAGGGGGCACCCCCTCCCGCCCCGGATTTTAAAGGAGGTTTCCTGTGGGATATTGTTCCGTTGATGATATAAAATCGGTCAAGGCAATCAAGAGACTTCTCCCGCCGGACGGGAGTTGGAGCGACGGCGATATTCTTTCCAAAATTGAGGATATAACCGTGCTTATTAATTCCCGTCTCTCGGATATAGCAAGCGTTCCGCTTTCTCCCGTCCCGGAGATTTTAAGTCGTATATGCCGATTGAAAACCGCTTTTGAGATGCTTAACGAGGAGTTTGGGGAGGCGGACGGAAAATATGCCTATCTCAATGAGGAGGCGGAATATCTCTTGAGCCGTATTGAGCGAAGGGAAATAATGCTTAATCCCGATGAGGCGGGCAAGGGGCGCACAAAGATTATTGCACCCGAAAGACGCTATTTTAGTATGGGAGATTAATTATGATATGCGTTCTTGATGAAATAAAAGAAAAGCTGTCGGATATCGGGGACTTGGAAAGCGTGCTTATCGGCGAATGGGATGGCGATATTCCATTGAGCGTAAGGAATTTTGCGATTATAGAGGAAGCAAATCCATCGGAGACTTTTGAGTATCGCGGGACGTTTGCGCGTCATAGTTTCTTTGTCAATATTAAGGTTGCGAGCGTAACGCCTGCGCCCTTAGTGGAGAAGTCGGTCAAGGAAACAATTCGCCTGAGTTCTCTTGTAAAATCCAAAATTTGCGCCGACCCCACCCTGAACGATACGGTTAAAAACCTTCGCCTGTTGCGCATTACCCCCTCGATAAGCAAAATCGGAGGGGGGCGCGGGGAGGAGAGGTTTGCACGCTGCCGGATTCTATCCTTTGAACTGTGGCGATACGAGACCGCATTGTAAGGAGGGATTATGGCAAAGAAAAAAAATTCCAAAAAGAAACGTTATTTGATAACCCCATCCTGTAGCCTTGAGGGCAGGGGAAGGGTTAATCTCTGCGCTTATGTCTTTCTCGGTTTCGGGTTTCTCGATTTTCCCGGCGGGGAAAGGGCTGTTTATCTAAGCAGGGATGAGTATTATCGGTTAAGGCAAAATCGGGATATTTGTTTGAAGGAGGTTTAAAAATATGGGCTATCAAATTGACCCGGGCGCCATACAACTCGGCGCTTGTAAAATCTGGTATTGGGACGGAGCGGGATGGGTGAGTATAGGCGCTACTCAGGGTGGCACCTCGGTCCGTTACGCCCCTCAATATCGAGACGTTAAAATCGACCAAACAGGTGAGACTGTGGTAAAGAAAATCCTTCAGGGTGAAAACGGCTCTATATCTTTCGGGATTGCGCAAAGCGGTTTGGAGAAACTCCAACTTGCCATTCCTTTTGGGACTATTTTTTCTCAAAACGGGAAAAAGGCTTTCGGTGTCGGGGTTAATGCCGGCGCTGATATGTTGGACAAAACCGTCAAATTGAAAATCCATCCGATTAACACTCTCGGCGCTTTCGGCACCGACAATGAGGGGTTTGTCGATGATGACTTTATTATCTGGAAGGCGGGTAATGCCGATGCGGTCGAGATTCCTTATGCCCACGATTCCGAAAGGGTTTACCGCGTTACTATGACTATGTTTCCCGATTTTGATGCCGGGGCGGGACGTTACCTGTTTGTTATCGGCGACGTTTCGGTTAGCGGCGATGATATAAGCCCCTTTGTGAACGGCGTTTCGCCTGTTGACAAGTCTATTGATGTAAACGTATCGGTAGAGCCCGTTGTCGTTATGAGCGAACCGTTACGCCATCTGTCGGGAGGGTTGCCTAATGCCGTTATTACGTTATCTAAACTTGCAGACCGCGAGGCTGTTAATATTTCCATATCAAGCGAAGCGGTTATTGAGGGTAAGGCTACCGGCGGAAGCGCAAATACCATAGCTCTTGAGGGCGGCGAGTTATCCGTTGATGATATTTACAAGGACCTGATGATTCAAATAACGGACGGCGCGGGTGCTGGAGATACGGTTTACCCTATCACCGGGTATAACGGGACTACCAAAACCGTTTCGGTTGACGAATGGAATAACGGGAATCCCGATGAGACAAGCAGTTACCGTATTTACGCAACTAAGATAAAGGTTTTACCCGTTAGCGGACTTTTCCCGGATACGGATTATAACCTGCTTGTCGCATGCGCAAAGGACATAGCGGGTAATATCCAGCAATCTATTTTCGTATCCGCGTTTAAAACATCCGCATAACGTTAAACTTGTTTATTGTGTCGGCGGATTGGGTAAAGCAACCGCAAATTTACGATTATATAAGGAAGGCTGTGCGGTTGCCTGCCCGAATATTTTTAAGAGGAGTGTCTTTATGGATATTTTTTCAAGTCTTGAGGTTTACAAGGAAATCCGTATCGGTTTCGGGAGAAAGGTTAAGTTGAGGCGGTTTTCCCTTCGCGAGGTTATTGAGTTTGAGGCACAGGTTAAATCAATCGGAATTAGGAAGGGTGCGCGCGGACATAAGTCTATCCCGAAATTGCTTATAGAATTGGCGGTTTACAGGAGACCGTTTTTTTTAAGTTTTCGGGATAAGCTGAATATTTTAAAGGAAGCCCATAATTTTAATTTTTTTAAGCGCGGCGATAAAAAGTCCCGTGAACCATCCGACCCGTTATGGCTTCAGGGTGTAATAGCATATTTCGGGCGTGAATTCGGATGGAGTAAACGGGAGACTTTGTCTTTATATCCGCAGGAACTTGAGGCGATTATCTCAAAGAACGAAAGTTTTAAGACAAACGACAGGATAACCGATGCGTGTATCCGTCATTCCCCGTCAAAAGCGATTGAGCATCTGCTTGTTTCGCAAGAGGGGAATAATACGGATATATCGCTTGACCGCGAAAAATTAGATACTTTAAAGAATATGCAAAGACAAAACGGAGGCAAAAATGGCAATTGATAAATCTACCGTTGATGATTACCGCGAGAGTTTGAGACTGCTTGAACAAATCGGCGAAAACCATCGGAAGTTATCTGTCTTGGCGGAGGAATATACGAAAGGTATGAAAACCGGAGTGATATTTCAGGTAGAAAATTTGAAAAATCTCAAACTTATTGCGGAGGCAAATTCCCGTCTGTTGGAACAATATGCCCGAAAAGATGACCTTACTAAAGAGGAGAGGGAAAGCCTTGCAGGGATATATTCGGACAACGAAAATATACTCAAAACCCTTGAGGAAACCGTCAGAGCCAAAGAGGGTTATGTATCGCAGACGGTAAAAGCATTGCATACCCTTCGCGAACTTTCTTCCGCTATGGGGGAGCTTTTTGATGCTTTGGGGGCTTCCAACGACGAGCTAAAATTCATGATTCGCAATATGCAGTCTCTTACGCGGATAGCGGGTAGTGTAATGGCGGGGGACATTGCCGGTGCGGTTGCCGGCGGGATTTCGCTTATTGCCGATATTATTGACCATATTGCAAAAGCCAATGAAGAGATGGAAAAATCGGCTAAAGAGGTGGAGCGTGCTTATGACGGACAGCTTGAAAAGCTAAAGCCTATTACCCGTGAGCTTGAATATCATAGGGCGGAACTTGAGCGGATTAATCAGGTTATTCGGTTTATATCGTTGTCTTATGATGATGACTTGCAAATGCTGAAGGATACCAATTCGCTACTTGAACAGCAGAAAAAAACGCAAGAGGAAATTGCTAAATCCGAATTTGATAAACTTCTTGCATTAGAAGCCCAATTAGCAAATATGGCAAAACCATTGGCGATGGGCGTAAAAACTAAAGAAATGGAGGATTTAGAAAAGAGAATTGCCGACGCTCAGGCGGCTTATGCAAGAGCGCAGGCTGAGGCTTATGCATTCGGTAAACAGATTGAGGATAATCAATATATAATCGACAGGTTTGAAGCGATACGCGGGCTTGAATATCTTGAAAGCGAGTTTAGAGTTTTGAAAGAATCGGGGGAGGATATTACCGGTAACGTTCAGGCACAGATTGAATATCTTGAAACTTTGCTTGCGATGGAAGAGGACTCTATTAAGCAAAATGAGTTTAAGGTCAGGATTTTACGCTTACAGAAGGAATTACAAGAGGATATAGTCTCGGAAAAACAAAAAGAACTTGATTTATTAAACCGTCTTCGCTATCTTGAGCAGGCAGGTCTTTTTGATAAGGAAAATATCTATCAGATTGCTAAGGCAACGCGAGCCTTGCGCGCTACGGGAATGACTGATATTCAGACAGCGCAGGCATTAACGGGAATGGGGGTAACTGAAATGCAAAAAAGTTTGAATATAGGCGTAATAAATATAGAAATCAATGAAGCGGAAGAGGATACAAAAAGAGAATTGGAAAATCAATTAGGAAATATTTTTGCGGGATTTTAGGGTGGTTTAAGGGGATGGTTGCCTCGATGTGGTCATCTCGATACTCGCCTATCGGCGAACTCGATGACCAGATGGTTAAATGGGAGACTTTTAGGTGATAAACCGGTTATCGAGTTTTTCGCGAAGCGAAAAGCCTGCCCTGAGCGTAGTCGAAGGGTATCGAGATAACCGCAACGGTGTCATTCCGATTAAACCGCGTAAGTCTAACCCGTGAGGAATCTCCTTTAACTGAGGTAGATTCTTCAGGGGTAAAGCCCCGCACCAATTTGCGGGCTACTCGTAGCGGGCTAATTCGTATGTGCTTACAAATTGGTGCGGGGTAGAGTAATCAGAATGACACTTTAATGGGCGTATCGAGATAACCGCTAACAGGGATAAAAACAGGAGAGAAATTATGTTAATGAACTCAAATAAGGTAAGGGCGTTTAACCGAAGACTTAAAGATATAATGACCGCTACACCGCAAATATACCCTCGCGATATTGAAAGTTTTATAGCGCAAAAAATAGGGGAGGGGTGGAAGTTGAAATTTGCGCCAAATAGCGGGACTATCGACACGACAACGTGGGGGGGCGGTAACTGGATTGTAGTATTACCGACAACGACAACGGGGGCATATACTATTAATGCGGATACGGAGGCGGGGGTTGATAATATTATTATTATAGGGGCGGCTTATACCTCAGCGTTTATTTTGTTTACAAAAGTTCCGGAATTAACATTGACGGTTTTAGCAAGGACTTATACCAAAACAACGATAAAATATTGTATATTTAACTCTGTTATTGATAATGGGACGGTAGGGATAATTATTGAAAATTGTATTATCAAATCTTTAGCATATTCTTCCAATTTTTATGATAATTTTTCGGTTAGAAATAGTTTTTTTACCATTCTTGGTTTCAACAAAGGTATTTTATTTAGGTTTAATACCACTACAAATGTTTTTTTTGAAAACAATGTTTTTATTACTAATGGGGGTATAGTTCAACTTGCCATAAATCCTACCTTTGGAGGAGTTTTTTATGTAAAAAACTGCGATTTTAAAAACATACATTCATCAAAACCTTACTTTCGTATTTTAACGTTCCCGAATGGTTTTATGGAATTTATAAATTGTTATTTTGAAAATTTTATTATTCGACCCGGCACCGGTGGGATTGTTGGTAATGGTATAGATTATGTATTTTTGTTTGGACATAAAATTTCTATTGAAGAAAGGGATTTAATGAATTATTCGATATTTCAAATTATTCCCAAATCAACTTTTGCGAATTTGGACGATGTTAATTATGAAGGGTTTAATGAAATTGATATGGACGAACTTTTGGACACCGACAATTATAAAGACCTTGAGGCGGTAATAACATTAACGCGCCGAACGGTTAAGGGTATCGGCGGGAAATATACGCATAAGTTTTATAATCTGATTTTTCAGGAAAAAAAAGGAATTGACAGGGACTTCAAGTATTTTGCCGATGATGACCATATCTTTATAGAGCGCACCGATTTTGACGATTATCTGAAAGATAAGTTTATCAAAGACGGGGTTTTATACAGTTCGTTAAGCCCCGATGTTGTCGATGACGGTTTTCGCGCCGATGAGAACTTTTTGATTATAGCGGAAAATGCAACGGCATATAATCCCGGACTTAAAGCAATTTTTGCATACTATCAGGGCGGGTTTACTCAAACAATTTTCGGGCAGATTTTCCCGCTACAGGGATATAAGATACTGAAATGCTACCAACATCTAAGACCGCCCCTTGACTTAGAAATCCGCAATGCCAATATCGGGACTTGGCAAGAAGACGCTCCGCTTGAGGGCGCGATTATGTATCAGGATATGACCGCAGTTTTCAGAATAGGGGGATAGTGGTCATCTCGATGTGGTCATATCGATACTCCCCCGCACTAATTTATTAGGAAACCCGGAGAAGCGGGGAAATTGGTGCGGGAGAACTCGATGACCGGATGGTTTAAAGGGGGAATGAATGTGTCATTCTGATTATACCCGCGTAAGTCTAACCCGTGAGGAATCTCTTTTAACCGAGGTAGATTCTTCAGGGGTAGGGCTAAAGGAGTAAAAATCAGAATGACACTAAAGGGTAAAACTAAAGTAGAATAATCAGAATGATATTTAAGGAGATAAAGATGGGCGGTAAAAGTTTATGGAATGCATTTTTAGGTTGGGCTATGCAACGTGAAAAAGAAATGAAAGATTTAGAAATGAATGAAAAAAAGGAAATGTTTCGGCAGTTTATAGCCTCGCGACCGGCAAGGACACAAAAAACGAGGAGGAAAAGATGAAATTTGAGGAAAGATTATCAGAGAATTTCACCTTGTCGGAGTTTTTAAGAAGCCCGACTGCGGGACGGCATTCTATTGATGAGCAATGGCAAATCAATGAGGAGATATATCGCAATATATCCGCGCTTGTAAAAAATGTCTTACAGCCCGCGCGGGATAAATTTCAAAGACCTATATCTATCAATTCAGGCTATCGTTGCTATCGGGTTAATAGGCTTGTCGGCGGTTCGGAAAACAGCGACCATCTAACCGGCAGAGCGGCGGATATTCCGTGCTACGGTGATTATACGTTATTGGAAATATTGAAAAAGTTGGATTTTGACCAGCTGATTTATTACTATGATGACCGGGTAGATTTTCTGCACGTTTCGTATCGGGAGACGGGAAACCGTAATGAAATTTTGGAATGCTATCTTGAAGCGGATGAGCGCGGGGTGGAACGGCGATATTTTCGGGAGGTAAAATGAAAATGCTTGAAATAATAATCGCGGGGTTAATATTACTCGGCGGGTGTATAGGTTCTTTTTTCGCGGGCAGGGCGACAGTGCCGAAAGAAATAAACCATCACCATCAGCACCAATACGAAATTATACAGGAAACCGATATGTCGCAACATCTTGATAGCAAGCAGAATGCCATAAACGCTACGGTAATCGTGCAGATTGACGGCGGGAATACCAACCGTTTTATAAACGTGCAAGTGTTTGATATTACGAATATTTCAATATCGAGGTTTACGAATTTCAGGACGAATTGGGTAACGAATATACTTAAAATAAATAATTAGCATTTTGTTGAAAATGCCTCCTTTAATTTAAAAGCAAATACGATGGTAACGTTTTTTCTTGAAATAATTTGATTTATTTGCAGAATGTGATATACTATTCACAAAATAAAAACGGAGGCGGTTATGAAAAAGCTGGGTGGTATCTGTTTTTTGATTTTAGCTTTAGGCGTTTTTGGTTGTGGGGAGTTTGCCACAACGGATAATGAAAATGATAAAGATAAGCAACCGTCACAGGTTGCAAAGCCTGTGTTTTCACCGGAAGCGGGGGTTTTTGATGTAAGCGAGGGTGTAGATGTTTCCATATCGACCGAAACGGAAGGCGCTGTAATTTTTTACCATACCGGTGATACTAACTGGACTGAATACACCGAAGCGATTGCTTTAACCGAAACTGCTGTTTTATATGCAAAAGCTACCAAGTCCGGTATGGATGAATCCGCTATTGCGCAGGCTACCTATACTGAGGGGCATAAGCATCTTTTTGTGTTTAAACCCTCTACCGATAATTTTAGGGGATCTGAGTTTAGAGAAGTTTATTTATCAGGCTCTTTTAACGGATGGGGCAGAAATGAGGTAATGACCTATAATGAAGCCGAAGAACAATATGAAGTCGAAAGAGTTGTTCCTGTGGGAGAAAGTATTTACAAGTTCCGCGTAGATTGGAGCGGTAATGCCAATCAGGATTTATGGTTTGCCGACAGATATGCTTCTGATTATGAACCCGATGGATATTACGGATTAAATTCAAAAATTACTATTCCTTTTGATGAACCTCCTATTTATGAGATAAATTATATTATTACAAACGTTGAAGTAACGGAAGCCGTTTTGTGGATTAATAAAGATAGCTGTTGGCAATATTTGGATGCTGCGAATTTTATTGAAGGAAAAGAATATAGTGGAGTTATCAAAATTTCGGAAAAAGCTGAAGATTTTTTGGTAACGTGGGAATTGTACGATACCGAAAATTGGGGAAATTTGGAAATCGAAAAGTATCGTTATGCTTGGTTCACTATTACCAACGGCTTAAGCGGAAGTACGAATCTTGCGCCTATAGGTTTGGCATACGATAATTTAAGTCTCTCTCCTACTAACGCAGCCACAGTTCCAAAAAATAATATAGATTTCAGTTGGGATTTGCCGACTAATTTAGGAGATTTGAAAGAAATAAGAATTTGGTTGGAAAACAAGTCCGATTGGATAAAAAATTGGGAGACAAATTTAGGGCCGGATGTAGATAGTTTCAATTTCACGGGCGATGATGATATTGTTGCCGGTAATCATTATTGGGGAGTGGATTTTTTTACGGAAAGCGGATGGACGGCTCGTTCAAGATTTCCTGAAATTACCCTTACAAACTGACACTAAATCAAATCACGATAGGCGCGGGGAGATTTACTCTTCCCGCGTTTTTTCTTTAAATCTCTCCACCCAAAAATACATTCCGGGGAAATGACGAAGTCTTAGAAAAGCCGCGTTAATTCTCAATCTTAAATCCTTGTCGGTTATCTCAAGGAAAGCCTCCGCTGCGCTATCGACCCGCAGGTCAATCTCGTCCTGCGCCTCTTTAAGACGGGTTTCAAAACGGAAAACTATATCATTTAAAATGCGCTTTTGCTCATCAAGCTTTGCGCGATGTTGACGCAATGTCGGTAAATCATCGGAGGTTTTTATGACTTCACGGTATTGCTCATAAACCTCTAAATATGCGGGATATGCCTGATTGTAACGGTTTAACGTTTGCCCGTCTATATTTCGCGTAACTATCGTGTCCGCCTCTTTGAGTTCACTAAGAGTTTTTATGTAGAAAGTTATATCTTTGGAGATATTTTCCCTGATACGTCTCGGAAGCGCATTGTAGGCTCGGATTAATTCATCAACGGATAATATGGCAAGGAGTTGAGCTTGCGTGTCGCCTACAAGACTAAGCCTGTTATCGACAATTTCGATACGGTTGGTTTCCCCGGATCCTGAAAAATATTCCCTTGCTTTTTCATAGTCTTTTTTTTCGAGAGCAATTTCACCGAGCTTTGTCAACGTGATTTTTTCTTTCTCCGTATTGCCGGATTTTTGATAGTAGTAACGAGCCTGTTCGTAGTCCTGTTTTGAGAAAAATTTATCGCCGATTTTAAGTCCGCCCCGTTTTTCCGCATCGGCATTTTTATAGTATTCATAAGCCTTTTCATAATCGTCGCGATTAAGATAGTATTCGGCAAGACGGATAGATATATCTTTGTCTGATTTGCCGCCCTGTATATAGTATTTCTCGAAATCGGCAATAGCGCCTTTTTTTATAGCCAAATCACTGAGACGGATATATATATCGGGGGTAAGGCTTTCACCGAGAGCGTAATATTTTTCCGCCTCTTTATAATTTTCCGCAACTATATAAATTTCCGCGATTTTTATTAATCCCTCATTGTGATTTGCAAGTTTATAAAATTCCCCCGCCTTCTCGTAATCCTCTCTCTGGAAATAAGTATCCCCGATTAAAATTCGGCACTCGGCTTGTTTGTCGGGGGGACGTTTATCGCACTCACGTTTTGCCTCCTCAAGTTTCCCCTCGCGTATTAAATTCTGGACATTAACGGCGCATCCCGCAAAAATCAAGAGAAAAGGTAAAATCGTCAATCCGATTTTTTTCATATTTGCCTCAAAAGATAATATACCACAATTTCCGAATATATAAAAACATACAAAAAATCCCCGAACCGTGCAAAATCGATTTGGGGACTCATCTGGGCGATACCGGATTCGAACCAGTGACCCCTTGCATGTCAAGCAAGTGCTCTAAACCAACTGAGCTAATCGCCCTCAAGCCGAATAATTATACTTTATTTTTCTTTTTTTATCAAGCAAGCGCGATTTTTTTGTATCAATAAGATTGAAATTTCGCAGGTTTCATTGAAATAGAAATGTCCTGAAAATATTTAGGCAGTATAAACTTAATTGTGCCTTAAATTGAATTAGCAAAGATACTCGGATTCAATTAAAATATGAATTAGTCAAGATAAAATGTTCGGATTTGATAAGACAGTAGTGTAGCCTTTTGAAAATGGGTGTCAAATCAAGTTCTGACTATTACAGATTAGTATAAACACAAGAGTTTTAATCTTCCACCTTTTCTATTTCAAGAATACGGTCAACCCGAAAATTTCGTGTGTCCTTACGCATAAGACAATACGCCTCAAAGCCTATGAACATCTTACCCTGAAAATACATGTCTCCTAT
>Ga0334898_1001027_pt1 | contig 35597 bp, 30 predicted proteins | sample GraSluR3_MG_10_FD_207228 | JGI IMG/M metagenome (GOLD analysis project Ga0334898, IMG submission 207228) | Sludge microbial communities from methane-producing bioreactor in Wageningen University, Netherlands - Granular Sludge_3_08-R3 | ecosystem: Engineered > Bioreactor > Anaerobic >... | reverse complement strand
AAGCAGCATGCAGCTTAACCCCGCCCTTTGCTGTCCGAAACTTTGCCCAGTCAAACATGGCCAGGCATAGCGATATAACGGTGCTGTCTATGAGCTTTACGCTCTTGTCTTTAATCTCCTTGATGATATGCGTGTTGTGATGCTTTTTCAGAACCGCCTTGTAGTGGCTCAACAAACGGTAGTACATACTCTCAAACACCTGCCAGTTGCGCTTTTTGTTGCCATCGCTCATGGTGGAACGAGCGGGGCTCTGCTTGAGATTTAGATCTTCTATGAATACTTCGCTCACACCAATCCCAGTCGATATGTCGTTCAGGCTCTGACACTTATTAAGCTGTCCGAAAGTTAAGGCAACAAACTGGTCGTATGTCTTGTACTTACTGCATCCTTTATCCGCTTGGTAGGTACTGGTGCAACTATCGAATAGCCAGCGGGGAACTAAATCTATAATTTGTCGAATAAGTGGCTTTTTGTTATTTTTGTTTCGCCTGAAGAGTCCCATAATTTTAAGGTTTTTTGTCGAACTCAAAAATAAGGGATTCTGAGGGCATTTTTAAATTTCGTACTTTCGGATGCTAGTGTCCTCAAATAAATAAAATTTTTATGTTACAAAAAACGTATCGTATATTCATTATTCTTTTGCTATTATCATCAATAGTAGGTTGTATAAAAGAAGAAGTAAACCCTAACGTTTTAGACATACATTCCGAGAAAATGTATGATATAGTTATTGAAGGTTTTATTTCAACCGAAACAACCTTTTGTCAAATAAAGCTATCAAAACCAATGGGTATATCTAGCTCTAACTTTGAACCCATTAATAATGCAAGCGTAAAAATAACAGACGGAAATTTACTTCATAATTTTGAGCTCACATCTGTTCCGGGTGTTTTTCAGAGCATTGATAGTATCTCGGGCGAGCTGGAAAAAAAATACACACTAATTGTTGAGTACAATAATAAAACCTATTACGCTTCTGACTCATTAGTTCAATGTAATCCTCTAATTGATTTTCCAATTGATGAGATTAAAATTTTTGATTCTCATATTCAATCATCAATTCGTGTGCATAATTTTGGTTATAATAACGCGTCGATTTGGAATTTTGTGGAAAGTACGGATGAGGAAGGACGTATAATTCATTATGATATCAAGGAACTGCATAACTTAAATATATACAATCACATAGGCAGTATCCCTCAAGGAATATTTCCTGCAGGTTTTACCTCAACAGGTGCTTCTGGCTTTGCCACAGATTCATTAGAAATCATTAAATTGTCAGTTTCTGAAGCCTATTATAACTATTTATTATCTCAGTTCAACATTTCAGAATGGAGTTCAGGCATTTTCTCAACAATTCCCGGAAATACTAAAACAAATGTGAGTGATGGGGGTACTGGTTACTTCTATTGTACTGATGTAAAAAGATTTAGAACGACCTATAAAGACTTTAAAACAATAATTGAGTAAATAAATTTTTAAATATAAATAACTGTGTAATCAATATGAATACAACTACATTTAAAATCAACCATAATTTAGTGGCAAAATTTTGTAGCTACTTAACAATTGTTTCTGTACTTGTATTACTTGCAGGTTGCAAAGATAACAGTCAGGACTTTTATATCACAATTAAAAACGGTGATGGTATGGAGATTACAGGTGATACTGTCACGGTATCAATAAACACTGTTCATCAAACATTAGTTGATGTTGCCTTTTTTGGAGCGTCCCCAAAATATTTAAGACAAATTGATTTTGGGAATATTGAACAGCTAAATAAGCATAAAGACTATGAGTTAATATCGCACGGGGTAAATAATTCTGGCGACTTTGAAAAAGTTGTTATTACTACAAGTTTTTCAGATACCTTGATGCACATTGGCTCAATTGTAAAAATATCGGTTCGGATAGAAACAGACATGGTTGAATCAGTCTTTTATAAAGTTACTCAATAATGGCATTATAATGTGTTCATCACAAAACAGTACTACAGATTTACTTTATATTACGAGATGAGGAAATATATGGTGCTATTTTTCATTGTGTTAACAACATCAAATGCAACAATTCACGCCCAAAACAACCTCGATATCATAGAATACCACGAGGCCATCAAAATAATATCTTCTCAAAAGTACAATTTACCCGACACGCCAGTTATTGCCATTCTCGACAAGGGTGTAAACCTTGAGCATGAAGACTTAAAAGCCAATATTTGGATAAATAAAGCTGAAATTACAGAGAACGGCAATGACGATGATGAGAATGGTTTTGTTGACGATGTTAACGGGTGGAATTTTGCCAACAATACAAACGATATTAGCATTGGCGGAATAGGTAACTGGCATGGCACTCCGGTAAATGGGATTATTGGTGCCGAATATGATAATTATGTTGGGGTAAAGGGAATTAGCCCCGCTGTAAAATTAATGAACCTGGTGAAAGGGGAATCCATCGAATCGGTAATCAATGCTTTGCAATATGTTTACCAGATGCGCAAAACATATAACGAGACCAACGGACAATCCGGTGCATACATTGTTGCCGTGAATTGCTCTTGGGGTAAAGATTCGCTTTGGGCTTCAGATTATCCCCATTGGTGTGCAATGTACGATAGTTTGGGCAGTGTAGGCGTTTTAAGCACCCATTCTGTCCCCAATAACAATATCAATATTGATGCCTTTGGTGATATGCCAGCCACCTGCAAAAGCAACTATTTGATTACGGTTACCAACTCGAACCGATACGATGAGAAAGTGTACGATGCGGGTTACGGCAGCTACTCGGTTGACTTGGCTGCCCCGGGCGATAACACATACACCGCTCTAAATACTGGGGGGTATGGCTACTTTGGTGGCACTTCGGCAGCTGCCCCCTACGTTTCCGGGTTGATTGGCTTGCTACACCTAGCGCCATCGGATAATTTTCAGCAATACGCCCGCCACTACCCTTCAGAATCGGCAACACTCATAAAAACAGTAATAATGAATGGCGTTGACCATCGGGCTGGGCTTGCAAACATAACCGTATCGGGCGGACGAGTAAACACCTTTAAAAGTATGAAGCTGCTGTGTGACCATTTCGGTGAACAACATCTTTACGAAAACCTTTTCGAACCGATTCAAATTCTTTCCGTCGTCCCTAACCCTGCAAGTGCGCATACATCGGTACAAATTGAATGCAATAAGAACTTTGATATAAGCATAAACATTGCCGACATTAACGGGAGAAATGTTTTTACTCAGGAATCTTATATCCAAGAGGGAGTTAGCACGGTGCCAATTAACCTCGCTGGCCTTAATGCAGGATTTTACATCATACACATAACTTCAGAACGAATAATCAAAAGTACTAAACTAGTAATTCAATAGTAATTGCATGAAAAACATACTACTATGTGCAGCGATTTGCTTTTTATCTAGCCTTGCTGGCTATTCGCAAGAGCATTTTACGGTAAGCGGCTATGTAAAAGATAAAAACACAGGCGAAGTGCTTATAGGGGCATCCATATATGAGACCAGTCTTTACAAGGGCACAGTAACCAACGGTTATGGCTTTTATTCCCTTTCGCTTCCGGCAGGTAAATACACGGTAATTTATTCCTATTTGGGATACGAGAGTGGGGCTTTCGAAATTAACCTCATACAAAATATTAACAAGGACATTCATTTAGATAACTCATCGGTAAGCCTTAATAATGTTACCATTACGGCAGAATCGTCGTCAAAACCGTTAGCGGTAAACGAGTTTGGCATCGAGAAGCTCTCCATGAAAGACATACGCCAATTGCCGACCATGTTTGGACAAGCAGATGTTATAAAGGCCATACAGCTACAGTCGGGGGTAAAAACCCTTGGCGATGGCTCTTCGGGAATGTTTGTGCGCGGGGGCAGTAGCGACCAAAACCTTATTTTAATAGATGAGGCCCCCATATACAACCCATCGCATCTGTTTGGATTAATTTCGGTTTTTAACCCCGATGCACTTAACCATGTCGATTTATACAAAAGCAACATGCCGGCGCAGTACGGCGGAAGGGTTTCATCGGTTATCGACTGCAAAATGAAAGAAGGCAATATGTACAGCTACGATTTCTCTATCGGCATAAGCCCTTTTTCAACTGTTTTCACGGCAAACGGACCCGTAATTAAAGACAAATCGAGCTTTTTTGTTTCCGGCAGAAAAAGTTTTATCGATTTGGTTTTTAAGCCCGGTCCCAACATGGCATTAGTTCCTGGATTTTACGATATAAACCTTAAGCTAAACACTAAAATTGGTAAAAACGACCGCCTGTTTGTGTCGTTTTACCATGGTGAAGACCAGCTGAAATCGGTGGACAATTTTTACAATAAATGGGGCAACACATCGGGTACGCTTAGGTGGAACAAGAATTTAGGCCGTAAGCTGTTTTTAAACACTGCTATTATTGTTAGCAACTATACAAACTACTTAGAGTTTAAGGATGCAAGCAGAAATTACAATTGGCTTACCGGGCTAAACGATATGAACCTAAAATTTGATTTGTCGTACTACCTGCGCCCCGGTAATGTTATTAAAATTGGCGCAGGTAGCATTTACCATAAATTTATACCGGGTGAAACTTCCGATACCCTTAAAAGCATACCAAGGATACAAGCCTTTGAGCATGCTTTTTATGCCTTGAACGACATTGAACCTTTTAGCTGGCTTGGCATAAATTACGGGCTTCGTATATCGGTTTTTCAGAACCATGGAGAGGCCACCTGGTTTGATTATAACGAACAATACTTACCAACAAAAGTGAATGTGAACCAGAAAGGCATTTACAACACGTACGTGTATGCCGAACCCCGTATCAGCACAAATATTAAACTTAATACCACCTACTCACTTAAGCTGGCGTATTCGCGTAACGTGCAGTACATGCAAGTGTTGCAAAACAATTCGCTGTCGTACTCATCGCTTGAAACGTGGTTCCCGGCCAACCCCAACATAAACCCCATAATTGCCGATGTTGTTTCGGTTGGGTGGTATCAGAATTTAAGCTCTAAATATTTGTTATCTGCAGAATTGTACTATAAATCATACCAAAACCAAATCGACTATATTGACCATGCCCGATTGATGAGCAATCCATACATCGAAGGCGAAATAAGAAAAGGAACAGCACGTGCCTACGGTATGGAGTTCAATTTGAAAAAAGAAACCGGCCGCCTAACAGGCAATGTTAGCTATACCTACTCAAAAGCCGTGAGGAGTATAAACGGGATTAATAACAACAAAGAGTTTAACTCCCCGTACGACATCCCGCACGACTTTAAGATAGTTGCAAACTATAAATTAAATCACAGCTGGAGTTTTAACACGGCATGGATGTATATGAGCGGCAGGCCTGTTACTTTACCAGTGGGCTTTTACTCCTACCAGCAAAACGTGGTGCCCATATACACCAATAGAAACTCTAGCCGATTACCCGATTATCATCGGCTAGACATATCATTTAACTACTTACCCCCAAAGCGTTCACAAAAAATTAATTGGACCTTAAACTTTGGCATATTTAACGTTTATGCTCGTAAAAACCCATTGGGCTATGAGTTTAATTCCGATTATTCAACCGGAGAAATTAAAGTATATCAATATACACTATTCACACTTTTACCAAACTTCTCGGTAAAGGCAGAATTTTAAAAGGCTAAAACAACAAAAACCTCGCCCCCCCCTCCCATTCAGCTCAGGTTTACCTACAGGAGGCAGGCTGTGCCTAAGCCCAGCTATTAAAAATAGGATACCCTGCGCCTAAACAGGTCGGTTTTAACTAAACCCTACTCACGGGTTGAATATCTGCTAAGCGAACAGTCAACCCGTGAGTAATACCAACAACAACAAAATATGCTTTATAGCACATAAAAAATTAGGGGGGCAGCTAATTATACGTATTTTTGATATGGTAAAGTTGTGCAATAGCTAGTTGAACCAAACAGATAAAAGTTTATTAAAGCGATTTTGAATTGGTAAAATACCCAAACCCTGCCCCTGGCTGGTAAACCTGCCAAAGGCAGGTAGACCTAAAACCAAAACCTATGACCTACAAAGACATAATCCAAAGCTAAGCGGCATTCCCCACCCCAAGTAAAATAGCAGATAAAGTTTTCTGAAAATTATAGCGATTTGGCTCAGCGCTGAACCATTACGCAAAAACACGGGCAAAAAGAAGGGGAAGCCAACAGCCTCACCAGCCAGCACTCCCCCTTCTGCCCATTATTCTTATTCGAAATCCTAATTAAAACTTGAAATATTTATGAGGAAGTGCTCAAAATCTGGATTTTAATTACTTTAGTAGATAAATTTATCAAAATTGTATTTTGAATACTTCCCTCTATGCTTAATAAAATAATGAAGTTTCTTATCCCCTTACTACTAATCCAATTTACTGCATTAACAACCCAAGCTAAAGGCGATAGCACGCAAACACTAAATATTCACCAACTGCAAGTGCATATGGGTAGGTTGGCCTATGCCAACACCTTAAATCTGCCCAATGGGCTGCCTGGAGATTTACTCACAATGCGGTATAGCTGGCATAAAACAAATGCTTTATCAAGCTGGAGATCTAACGTATCAGTATCGCTTAGCACCTCTGCACTGCACTTTAGCATCTCCCCCAGCCAGAAAATCCCCATTTATAGATTTAGCGATTTGGCCATTGAGCTAGGATGGCACTGGAAGGCACCAAGTTTTCTCCCCAACACAGTAATCAACCTAGGAATTGGCCCAGCACTGGTTGCCGAGCTCACATACCCAACAGTTGAATCTTATGAGTACACCGCATTTTTATTCCCCTACGGTTTGTGGGGTATAAATGGTTGTGGCCATATTCAGATATTATACTCCGCAGAGAGGTTTGTATTAGGGGGCAAATTGGGGTTAGCAATTGTGGGTGTGGGGCATGTTCCCAAACCACCATACATCAACTTTAACCTCTCAAAAAACCTCTACACATACTACCTACGTCCCAATGCAATCTATCACTTACTCAACTACAACTTGCTGAACGGTGAATTTAGCATTGCACTACCACACAACAACGTTTACTTCAACATATCGTACTTCTTTAAATATTTTTGCCATAGCCTGGCGCCATTTTACCAAACATATGCGCAGCACAGCGTTGGGCTAGGGATAACATTTTAACGCACTATGATGACTAAAAGAATTACCATACTATTATTAGCCTGTTTCATACTGCATTCATGCGAGAAGGATATTGTCAACCCTAATACTTCCTACATCTCAAACTTTGAGACCTTTTGGCAAACCATGGATAAACACTATGTTTTCTTTAACGAGAAAGGGGTGAATTGGGATGAGGTTTATGCTACCTATGCACCCAAATTCCAACAGGTAGTGTCAGACAAACAGGCACTTGCGCTATATCAAGAAATTGTATCCAAACTAAACGATAGGCATGTATGGGTTGGCAAGGGAAATTTAATAGCCTCCGTACAACCTCGGCTGCAACCTTCAATTGAATTCGGGCGCACCTATATACACTACGATTTTGATAACCTTGCGCTGCTAGAGCACTATCATTTAGCCCAACTCCCAAGCAGTATAGTGTATATACGCATGCTGAGTATGCCTGTGCTTAATACAGAAATCGAACTCATTAATAGCCTTATTGCTGAATATGATTATTATAATGGTGTTGTTTTCGATATTAGAGATTGTACAGGGGGGCAAATCCAAGGTTTTGAAGTATGCGGACTATTTTTTGAAGGTGAACGAGTAGTACTATACAATCAATACCGAGATGGAGTCAACCATAATAGCTTCACCAAACCATATCCTGTTATAGTAAAAGGCACTGGGATGATTGATGGCTCTAATCCGCTGGCGGTACTCACCAACGCAAACACCTTTAGTATGGGAAACTCTGTTGCCTCCATACTTAATGACTTAACCAGTAGCACCCTATTGGGCGAAAAATCGGGCGGTGGCGCCGGTGGTACTAATCCAGTTCTTTTGGGGAACGGATGGTACTTCCAATACACCGTTTGTAAAACCTTAAACCTTGCCATGGAGCTAACCGAGGATGGTATTAATCCCGATATTGAGGTTGTGCTACCTGTTGATTACTGGACCACAACACACCAAGAAACGGGTATTGACCCCCAGCTTGATAAAGCGCTTGAAATACTATTAATAAACTAGTAGAGAAATGAGAAAAAATCTAGTTCTGCTATCATTAGGCTTTATGGTTGCGGCTGCAATAATTGGGCAATCATGCCGTAAGGATGAACCCGAATTTAAGGACTATTACCTTAAATCTCAAAAGGATGTGGATGGCTTTACCCTATCGACAGTAAACGGGAATCTTCATATAAACGGTGAGTACATCAGCACCCTGTCAAATCTTAATAAAATTAAGGCCATTAAGGGCTCGCTTAGCATCTACCGATCTCATTTGCTGAAAAACCTCGATGGCCTCCACAATCTCACCACCATCGATAGCGGTCTATACATACAGACCAATTCAAGTTTAGAGAGCATAAACCAATTATCTAAATTAGAATGTGTGGGTGGCAATATTCTAATATTCGAAAACAAGAGCCTAAAAAACCTGCTAGGGCTTAATAATATAAAAGCGTTTACAAACAATATACAGGTGGCTAATAATATCTCTCTCGAAAGCCTTGATGGGCTAAGGGTGTTTTCATGTGCAGAACTAATGATTTATAGGAATAGTAGTCTAAACAGCTTGTCTTCCCTCTCGGGTATCAACTATCTACAAAGCTTATACCTTATAGATCAAAACCTAATTACAACACTTGAGGGGCTTGAGAACCTGAATTTCATTGAGGATTATTTAGTTATTAGTAGTAATGCAAGTTTAATGTCAATTAAAGAGCTAAGCGGCTTAACAAGTGTAGCTGAAATAAATATTATTGAGAATGAGCTGCTTGAAACACTAGATGGCCTTGAGAATATTAGCACGGGATTAAAATCTGTAACAATTTACAAAAACTCATCACTAACAGATTTTTGCTCGTTGGTGCCAGTAATGGAATCTAATAATTTGGCAAAACTAACAGTGAGGCAAAATGCATATAACCCCTCACGAGAAGATATTCTTGATGGTGTTTGTAGGCCATAGTATCAAATAACTTACGTTAAGCTGCATTTGATTTATATTTCAAGTCCCCTGTTCAGCTGAGGTTTGCCTGCAGTAGGCAGGCTCCAGGCTCAGCCGTATCTGTTTCTTCGGGTTCTGCCCGTTAAATATACCTAAAACCCTATTGCACTTATTTTTAACTATATAGCCTCGGTTGAACGGGGTATGAATCGCCTTTTTCTACTTCTCCCCCTGCTGGGGCAGCTGCTTTGGGCAGCATCCTGCTCATCGAGGTAGTTCTTAACCACCACCCCTCTCCTCCTCCAGAGTCCTGAGCAACCCAAACAAGAAAGAACCGGCGTATAGAAAATCAATCACACCCCCCCTATTACATTACTGTCAACCAAGTCGTTAGCCACACTGTCTATTTACAATCTCTCTAAATAGCAAAAATTCTTCCCAAAAGGTTGTCACAAAATGCCCAAAACGAACACATAGGGTAGAGGGGGCTCCAATTTCTGCCAACCCAAATCCCATGGGTAGGCATTCTCAAAGCTCCCTGTGGGTATGGAATAATCTGAACAAAAAGTGATAAACCAACAAAACCGACTTGTTATGACGCTTTACGATCGCAAGCTGCAGGTAACCCTTGAGGGTAAAATCAGGCTGCTGCCTCTGGATGAGATCCTATACGCCTGCTGCCAAAACGGAAAAACCCTAGTTAACACCACTGGGAGCGATGCCCTATGCCTTGCCAAACCGCTTAAGGAAGTGGAGGAAACGCTAGCCCCCCTGGGCTTTGCCCGGGTAAACCACAGCACCGTGGTGAATTTAAAACACGTTACCAAGCTACAAGGACACCCCGAGCGGTACGTTTTAGTGAACGGCACGCACAGAATTGACGTTTCGCAGCGAAAATACCCCCATATCCACCAGCTGCTTACCCAACGCTAAACTGCAGTTATCGGTCCAAATGATGCACTTATCGCCTTTCGTGCTGCAGTTATCCATATTTGGCTGATATTTGGATGTTTACAAAACATCATTTACATTTATAACCATATAAAATACGGGCAAAAAGAAGGGGAAGCCAACAGCCTACCAGCCAACGCTCCCCCTTCGCACGCCCCTAACCTAAAAAGGAAAGGAGGTAAATTATGCTGTGACAAAGATAGCGTAAATTACGATGCAACCGCAAGTGGTGGTTGCTGGTCTCCCCACACAGCTATGCTGTTGTTACTAATACAGCAGGGGCTGTAGGAGAAAGAAATATTAGTAAGAAAAAGCGCAATCACAATACAAAAAAAACAGCTGATGTTTTGCGCTTGGTTGAATTTTTAAAAAATTTGAAGAAATGAAGAAATCATTAGTATTTATCGCCACAATAGCACTACTACTTGCGGGTACGGCAAGTTATATAAGTGCACAGCATGATGTTTTAATGGATGCAGGTGACCAAGGTGGCGGCGGCTACATCCCAGAGAGTTGTTCAAGTAGCGTTAGCTGCATGCCTAACTATACAGATAAAGAAATGCCTTATAGTGGAAATATTTATTGCTGCTCAAAGAACGAACAAGGTGTAACAGGTAAGGCAAGACAATAAATGCAATAGGGAGTATACAATAAAGGTAATACTCCCTATTAAAATAATCATTATAAATAATATGAAATGAGAATAACATTTAACTCTAAAAGAATTGCAGTAGTTCCGATTTTTTTGATACTGCTTGTTTCTAGTTGCATTAACGAAAAAACTCAAGTGATTGATGTTGATTACCAAAAGATTTCGAATAGACTAGAAGTATACATTGACACCATTATTTGTTTAGAAACTAATGATAACTCATTAATTGGGGAGGTAACTAAAATAAAATATTATAAAAACAGATATTTTGTATTGGATCAATTAGTTTCTAAAAATTTATTCCAATTCAATATTAAGGGTAAATTTTTATCTAAATTACCTCGCGGCAAGGGGCCAGAAGAAATTATGGATCCTGTAGAATTATTCATTGATAAGGAAAGAGAATTAATCCTAGTCTGGGATCAGGGAAGTAAAAGGATATTTGAATACGACATTGATTTGAATTATTTAAATTGCAATCACAATGAGGATTTATATATAGATGCAGGCAAATTCATTGATAATAATCGACTCTTAATTTATAGTCCTGTTTTCGATAATAAAAAGTTAGAAAATAAAGTTCTTTACTCAATTTACAATCTCAAAAAGAGAGAATATGAAAATCACTTTTTCCCAATCTCCAAGAATCTAACAAGTATTAGTCCTATTGCTCCTATTTCCGTTACACCTGAAAGAATACTGTTCTCAGCCCCATTTGACAACTCTTTGTATGCATTGGAGGGTAATGGATATAGAGAGGTAATGCATTTTGATTTTGGTGAGATGGGGATAACGGCCGATGATATTAAAAGGGGGAACAGCTATGTTTTCAGTGAGTCGTGGGCTGGCAGAAAAATTATCCCGTTCTACAGCATAAGCGAAAACGAGAGGTACATGGCCCTAAATTTCGGACTATACGGGAAGGACAACTTCTTTATCTACTCAAAAGCAACAAACGAAACATACTTTTCCTTCAACCTTGTGAAAGAAGGACTTTTACCCAACTGTCGATTGTCTGGCCAAATTGGGGAGGATCAGTTCCTCGCTTTTGCATCACCAGCTGACGTCATCGAGTTTGGCAAGACCAACCCAATGGCCGCCTCCATACAAAACGAAATTGAAGAGCTAAGCAACCCCTGCATAATAGTCTTCTCGATTCATGAAGACAAGTAACGGAAACGGTAATGCACAGACAATGTGATGCTTTACCAATATAGAGTTTAAGTATGCTTATTTTAAAAATTCTTTCATCTTATGTCCTCAACTAGAACTATTCTTCAAGGCAGTTTGGTTATACTGATAATGACTGCATTGTTTTTAATACTTGCCAGGAGCAAAACAGCGAAACAACTAATATGCAAAGGGAGTAACCAACTTGAAAGCATTCGTAATTATGAAAATGCAATAGGCAAGTTAAGAGATTCCTTGGAGCTGTTCACCATTAATGAGCATCTAGAAAACCTACAGTTATCAACTCCCGAAAATGCAAAGATCCATTTGGCCGATATTATCAAAAGTCCTACACTCATATATTGGTTCAATGAGTACTCCTGTATGCCTTGCGTTGAGAATGATTTAGAAATCATTGAGCAATTGGCCGATTCCATAGGGATAAGTCGAGTATTAATCATCACAAGGCTTAGAAACTCAAATGTACTAAAGGTTTACTTGAATAACTATAAAATAATTGTAGATAGCTACAACACATTGTCGGAGTTAAACCTGCCAATCGAAAGGCATGCGATTAATGAGAGCCCATATTTTTTGGTACTAAACAATGACCTAAAGGTGGAGTTTGCATACACATCCACTCCGGGGCATTCCATTAATAGTGTATTCTTCAAAAGAATAATTAGGTATTTCAAAAACTAGCTGCCGGAATTTTTGCAATGGATCTGAATGAGAAAAGAGTCCTGTTTCCAGGCAGAAGCAAGACCACTATCTAATTGCTCCCCCAAAAGAGAGCGCAAGAGCGCCCCAACCCCGGTAATGGTTACCACCGCACCGGCTACCTTTGACCGTTTTATGCTGCCACGTTCCTTAATTGGACCCCGCTTATAGTTCTTCACACAGATTAATTTTTACCCCCAACCGCCCCTGCACACGGGCGTTGCAGCAATAGTTGTCACATAACATGCTGTATAACATATAAAAATATTTGGGGGGGGTAATTTATTTGCTAAACTCGTATGCGAAATGCAGCTGAATGCATATGGTAAAAGACGAAGTAATAAGCCGTACACATCCACCGGCAGAGCTCTCATAGCCTACGGATGACGATTATGAGTAAAAACATTTTTTTTAGGGCAAAAAGAGGGGGAAGCTACCAGCCTACCAGCCAGCGCTCCCCCCTCGCACGCCCCTAACCTAAAAAGGAAAGGAGGTAAGGCCACAAAGATACAATAATTTGAAATACAACGTAACCACTACGTAGTGGTTGCACCCCACCCACAACAAGGTTGTGGGGATGTGCAGCGGTTGCTGTATGGGAAAGGATTCAAATAAAAAGCGTATGCGCCAAATGGTAAAACTGAAGGGTGTACTGCGCTAATTCCAAAAACCTTAATAACTTTAGAAGATGAAAAAGAAAGCATTAGTATTTATCGCCACGCTAGCCCTTCTGCTCGCGGGATCTACAGCCTACATCAGCGCACAGCATGATATAATTTCACAAGTTGGTGATGATATTGGAGGGGGTGGCTCTACTGAATGCAATCTCTGCAAGGTAAAAAACAGCAGTGGAAAAGTGAAATATTCTTGCAGAGCAACACCAGGTACCAATTGTTGCTCAACCTCACATCTTGGCCATACACTATCATGCGATAACGCAACGAAATGCTAACTCAAGAAAGTGCTGCACAGTTAGAACTGTGCAGCACCATCATAAATCAATGTGCTTAACCCTAAAAAGAATAGTCTATGTTAAAGCGATACTCCTTTTATTTCGTTGCTCTTATGCTCGCAGCATTATTTATGGGTTGTAAGACAAAAAACAACGAAAGAAAATTTCACATTGGAAACATTCCCTGCACATCTTTACAAGCAGAGGATTTGAGCTTTGTTAAGGGCGATTACCCAATGCTTTACAACATGGTTAACGATAGTCTAATTCTTGTTAGAAACTGGAATGGAAAACCATATTATCTTGAACTGCACAACATAAAAAGCAACACCTTGTTAGCCAAATTTATCAAAAGGGGCAATGGTCCCAACGAGTTTCTTTCGTGTTATGTGAGCTTCAAATCAAACACTAATCAGCTACTAGTCTTCGATATCCATAAACGGGTGGGAGCAACTTATAACATTGATTCTGTGTTAAAACATGGAGATTTTTACAACCCTTGCCAATTTAACATTCCAACATATCTGGGTAATGATATTGAAATGCTAAATCCTAGTAATATTCTGATATTTAACAAGTATTACCTTACAAACAAACAATTCAGCAATAATGTATCGCCTATTTACTCATATAGTTTCAATGCAGACGAACAGGATTTTAAGGCTATGTATGAGAACACTAAATACTTTACACACAACGTAACTGATGCATTTATAGCTGTGCATCCAACCGATGATTTAATCTGGGTGATTTATCAGCATGAAAATAGAATCGAAATCTACAACAGAAAATTAGAATTACAGAAAACGCTTCTAGGCCCAAAAGATTTTGAGCCCGAATATGAAATTCGTGAGGATGACGGAATAGAAGTATCTTTTAAGGTAAGAACTCGAACCTTTTGGTATTGTTTCTACAACAATAATCATATTTACATTTTATACATTGGTGAGTGCAGTGGTTTTCCAAAAGAGCCCGTTAATCTTTTAAAATTCACTTGGGATGGCACACCCACTCAAAGATATGAACTTGACCGAAATCTATACACGGTATATGTTGATAAGGAAGAAAACTATGTTTATGGAACCGAAGTAATACAAGGTGATTCACCCAAATTTATTAAGTATAAAATTTCTGAATGATGAGGTATTTACTTATTGCCCTAACTATATGCATTACCATAAGCGCATGTTATAGAAGCAACGAAAAAGGGAAATATGGATCTAAAGAGAAAATTTTGGATACAATTCCTATAGAATCAATTAATCTAAACTTCTTAGCAGAAATTGACAGTAGCCTATTCAAATTAGTCTCAAACAGTAAAGACTCTATTCAAATCATTTTTTTTGATGCAAACTGCTCAATATGTATGGCTAAGTTTGTTGAGTTTATTGGAAGGTCTGAACCCAACCACAACTTTTCTTACCTATACATTGTTGCTGCAGACGATATGAATTTAGTGGAATACTACCTCAACAAATTTGGTGTAAATCTGCATCAAAATGAATACCTTATACTTAACAAGAACAAAGAGTTTGAGAGCGATAATCCTTTAATCAATTGGGATGCAACTCCCAAAATCATAACAGATTACAATTTAGCGATTGTTAGCATTGAATACTTGAACGATTATTGAAAAACTCTAAGATTCGCTACGCTTAACTACTACACGAGCCCTCTTGTGTGAATTGCAAGACATCGAAAGTTCTTTATTTTTATTGTATTGAAAAGATGCATTGTAAAGAGGATTTTAAGTCTGCGTTTTTTTAATTGGATAATAAATCACAAGTCACTTCGGTCTTTATGCCAGAGATTAGCAACCTTACAATCGCTGAGTGTTTAAACAATTATCTAACTAGGAAGGAATTAATAATGAAGACTTGAATATAAGTGGATGAAGTATGGAGGCATTATATTAGATACCAAAACACTATATTTGCACTAAACACCCACAAAACCTAAAAGATAAATCACCTTTTGCTACTTCTCCCCCTTCTGGGGCAGCTGCTTTGGGCAGCATCCTGCTCATCGAGGTAGATCTTAACCAGCGCCTCGCTGCGCCTACAGAATCCTGAGCAACCCAAATAGAAAAAAACGTACCTATAGAAAAACAAACACGCCCTACCACTAAACCACTGCCAACCAAGCCGTTAATATTGCTGGTTATTTAGAATCCCTCCAAATAGCAAAAATTCTTCCCAAAAGGTTGTCACAAAATGCCCAAAACGAACACATAGGGTAGAGGGGGCTCCAATTTCTGCCAACCCAAATCCCATGGGTAGGCATTCTCAATGCTCCCTGTGGGTATGGAATAATCTGAACAAAAAGTGATAAACCAACAAAACCAACTCGTTATGACGATATACAATCGCAAGCTGCAGGTTACCCAGAAAGGAGAGATAACGCTGCTGCCTCTGGATGAGATCCTATACGCCTACTGCCAAAACGGAAAAACCCTTATTAGCACCAAGACCAGCAATGGCCTGTTGGTTGTCAAACCGCTTAAAGAAGTGGAGGAAACGCTAGCCCCCCTGGGCTTTGCCCGGGTAAACCACAGCACCGTGGTGAATTTAAAACACGTTACCAAGCTACAAGGACACCCCGAGCGGTACGTTTTAGTGAACGGCACGCACAGAATTGACGTTTGGCAGCGAAAATACCCCCATATCCACCAGCTGCTTAACCAACGCTAAACTGCAGTTATCGGTCCAAATGATGCACTTATCGCCTTTCGTGCTGCAGTTATCCATATTTGGTTGATATTTGGATGTTTACAAAACATCATTTACATTTATAACCATATAAAATACGGGCAAAAAGAAGGGGAAGCTACCAGCCTACCAGCCAACGCTCCCCCTTCGCACGCCCCTAACCTAAAAAGGAAAGGAGGTAAATTATGGTGTGACAAAGATAGTGTAAATTACGATGCAACCGCACGGGGTGGTTGCTGGTCTCAGCACACAGCTATGTTGTTACAAATGCAGCGGTTGCTGAGGAGAAAAATTAATTAGTAAGAAAAAGCGCAATCATAATAAAAACAAACAGATGATGTGTTGCGCTTGGTTTAAAATTAAAAAAAATTGAAATTATGAAGAAAAAAGTAATATTACTTATCACAGTTGCATTTTCGGTTCTATTAATTGTGGGAGTATTTGTAACGGCTAATGCCAATACAACCGAATTGCAAGAAGCGGGGTTAAGACCAATTGGAACCATAGGTTGTAGAGGTTGGAGTCCACCCTTCGGTTGTTTCTGGAATAATCAGTTTAGACCTGGCAATGCTATCCATGGACCTCTCTATCCTGAGGATGATAATTAATTTGGCTTAAGTGCACAATATTACAAACTTACTCTGCGAAGTAGAGGTGGATACACCTTCCTAGTCTCTACTTCGCTTTGCCATTGCAAACATAATTAACAATTAATCTCCAAAACTTAATTTATTTATGAAACCATTTGCCCATACTTTTATCGTACTATTTTTAATTTTTCTCACCCCCTCCTGCAATACAAACAATTCACTTCAATTTGTGGATACTGTAACGATGGATAACTATTTGATAGATGCAATTGAACTAGACAGCTGTAGAAGTCCAATGTTTATTCAAGTTATCGATTCTCTTGCCTTTATATGCGACCAAAACATTAATGAGTTTATTAAAATATACAAGATTAGCAACTTTGAATATTTGGGTGGTTTTGTAAAAACAGGGAAAGGTCCAAATGAGTATTTAGCACCGGGTCTTCCCTCTATAGATCGGAGAAGTAATATGGTGTGGTTTAATGATTTTGCTAAAACTACACTCTTTGGATTTTCAATTAAAGACATCCTAATACGCGGATCGAGAGTCACCCCTGTAAACCAGATTCCATTTGATCAACTACTAATGCCGCTTACAACCTTTAACATTCTACCAGATACTAGCATTCTTGCATCATCGAGTGTTGATACTTCGTTTTTCACAATCTTAAACAACAATGGCAAGATGACTAGATTAAACATCAAAAATCCTATTTATCGAGATGAGTTCCATTCTCATTTTTATATGCAACATCTTTATAATCAATACTACTCTCGTAGCAGCGTCTACAACGACTCGTTAAACATCTCTATTTGTGCGTTTTCTTTGCACGATTGCCTTGTAATGTCAAACTTGTCAACCTATGAAACAAAAACCTTGTTGTTTTCAGATATAGCGGAATCTGCTCCAAATATTATTGATAAGAATGTGGTAATTGACAATGTAAGCTATTTTTGCTTGAAAGAGGATGGAGGGTTTGTATACGGCTCCTACCTTGGAGACAAATTATATGACGAGAACTACAGTACTAACTATCCAGACCGGGTGCACGTATTTGATTGGAGCCTGAATCCAATTGCTGAACTAATATTCACTAGTCCAATCGTTAACTTTTCTGTTCACGAGAACCTAATATACGTAATCACAACCAGCGATAGTCCAGAGGTTGTCGTTTACAAACTGCCACCATTTTTATCTGAAAAATAATGGCAGAATATTGCATACAGAATTTCAGAATAGATACTAGCAAAAAACTTCATGTTCTCTGTTTTCTGTTAGCTTCTTCACTTTTTAGTTGTATAGAAAATAAACCTGCAGAAGATTATAAACTATTAATACCTGATAGCTTACTCATAGTTAAGAGCAGTCAACTTGAAATCCATTATAGTTCTAAGCTCATCATCACTAAAAAATTGGCAATTATTACAACCATCTGGGGCGAGTGCCACGTTTGTATGGCAAAGTTCAAGGAGTGGGAAAAAATCCGAGGTAAGGAGCCGTTTAAAGATCTTCAAATGGTTTACATCGTAACTACCCCCTACCCCGATTACTTCATAAAGGTTTTCTACCCCGAGATCAAGTACAGCGGCATCCTGCTAATCGATGATAGCGATAGTTTCTATTCTCTTAATAACCTGAAATACTCTCAAGCACACCTGAATACCTTTTTAGTAGATAGCACGTTTAGCATCATACTCCAAGGCGACCCGCTTGTTATGCCGGGTATGTTGGAACAATACGAGAAGGCTATCAAAAGCTATTTGGATAATTAACCCATGAACACCCTTTTGAAAAATTTGGTTTGGATTGTCTCAATCCTTCTTTTTGTCCTTATAATTAGGATTTTTGTAATGGCGATTTACCTGGTGCCCACCCCCTCTATGGAACCAACCATAATGAGCCAAGACTTTATCGTGGCTATCAATCCCCATGTTCTAAAAAGTAAAACCCCCTTAAGGAATGAAGTCTGGTTGTTTTCAAAACCAAGTGAATCCACCGATTCAAACTTAATTATGGTAAAGCGACTATATGGTAGCCCCGGCGATACAATCCAATTTGTAAAAGGTAATATTATAGTTAATGGAGTTCCTAACAGCAAGGCTAAATTTTGGCTAACACTATTTCTGCAGGATCGTTTCCCTATCCTAGCCAAAAGATCTTCCCTAACGATACTACAGAAGTACCCTGGTCGGCACTTGACTTTGGCCCCCTATGGATACCAAAAAAAGGAGTTACCATTGAGCTCAACACGTTGAGCATATTATTGTACAGCAGGTATATCCTTTACGAATCACCCCATTTATCCCTAACACAAAATGGAATCATTACGAATGGAGGTAATGAGCTAACCGAATACACCTTCACCAAAAACTATTACTTTGCATATGGTGATAATCTGGCTTTCTCTACCGACTCAAGGCATTGGGGACTTGTATCAGAGAGCCATTTGATAAGCAAAGCTAATCGTATAATCTTCCCGACATACAAACCCTTTTCAAATATCAAAAGGGTTCTCAAACTAATTGAATAGTTAAAAACAGGCAGACAATAATTGCTTTAGATACCAAAACCCTATATTTGCACTAAACACCCACAAAACCTAAAAGATGAACCGCCTTTTTCTACTTCTCCCCCTTTTGGGGCAGCTGCTTTGGGCAGCATCCTGCTCATCGGGCAGGGACGATGGTAAACTACCTCCCAGCACTGGGCAAGCCTCACCTCGTTAATAGTTACCATATGACTACTGAATGCAATATGTTTTACAACACACCGACGAGGGGGCAATTACAGTTTTTTTTTGTATGTTTGATACCAGGAAACATTAACTCAAGAGCATAACTAGAAGTTAGACCAGCTAAACAATAGTATTAAAGCAGTTTTGAATAACTAAAAACACCCTAATCCTGCCAAAGGGCAAGTAAACCTGCCAGAGGCAGGTAAACCTAAAACAAAAACCTATGACCTACAAAAACAGAACCCAACCCTAGGTGGCATACCCCGCCCAAATAAAAAATAGCAGAAAAGTTTAACTATAAGTATTGATAACCTTGCTTTGGCTCGTAACTGAACCATTGCGCAAAAACATTGGGCAAAAAGAAGGGGAAGCCAACAGCCTCGGCAGCCAACGCTCCTAACCTAAAAGGAAAGGAGTTAAATTATGTTGTGACAAAGATAGTGTAAATTACGATGCAACCGCAAGTGGTGGTTGCTGGGCTCCGTACACAGCTATGCTGTTGATACCAAAGCAGCGTTTGTTGTAGGGGAACAATTATCTGAAGTAAAAAATTTAAAAACTTGAAGTTATGAAGAAAAAAATAATTGGAATCACAATGTTTTGCTGTTTAGTTATTATGGGTGCTGTTTCAAGTAGTATGGCATCATACGATCCACCCGGTTTACCAGGTGATGATAATGTTGTATGGGGAACAGGAAAGCAATATTGGTGGAATGGATGGAATCTTTGTTGCGATAAATCAGACAAAGATGCACCCTGCAGGCAATCCACCTCAAGTTGCCCATAATTACAAAACCTGCTGCACCCACTATAATCCGTATTATGGTGGGTGTTAAAAAAAACTAATTAAAATAATAAGCACAATGAGCAGAAAATCCATATTAGTACTTACAATTGTTCTATCATCGCTTTGTTTAACAAACTGCAAAAATCAGCAACCAAAACAAAACGACAATGTAAAGGTTATTAAAGTAAACCCGAAATTGAATCAAGGCGCACTTCTATCCGACTTTGTCGAAATTATTGATATTATACCTTTAGAAACAAACCCGAAAGGACTAGTAGCGAGTGTTGACCAGCTGAGATTCCACAATGGCAGATTCTACATGCATCAGCAGTTTGGGGCAAGAAAAGCCCTTTGCTTCAATGCCAATGGTAAATTCCTTTTTCAGATTGGTTCGGAAGGCAAAGCAGAAGGTGAATACGTTACAATAAGATCGCTGAACGTAAACCCTTGGAAAAACCGTATAGAGCTATACGATATCAACCAAGACAAGATTTTGTACTATGATTTCGACGCTAACTACATTGGCTATGGCAAAGTAGGGCGTAAAGCCCGACATTACACCGTGCTAGACTCGCTACATTACGCTTTTTTTAACGATGGGGAGTACGAAGACCTTCCGTACAATCTATTCATTTCGCCCCAAGATAATTTTGAGGTTATCCATCCAAGCATCCCATTCCAAGGAGAGCGAGATATCATGAATAATGTGAACCCATTTTGGGAGCAAGAGGGTAGCGTGCTGTTCGCCTTTAGCCTAAACGATACCATATACTCTGTTACCAGTAAGGGGGCAAAGCCAATGTATGTGTTGGACTTGGGTGAGGAGCGCATACCCTCAGATATCATTGAAAAAGGGATGCAAGATATAGTTTCATTTGCAATGAACAACTCAGTACCCAGCTTCGTATGCCACTTGGTTGAGAATTCCAACTACCTATCTATTTCCTATTTCCATCAAATCCCCAAAAAGAATACAATCTTTGTATCCAAGGATAATCTTAATGTTACCAATGTAAATGAGCCAGTTAACGACATAAACTACATGCCATTCCCCCCACCCTACTGTACAATGAACGGACACTTTGTTACCCTAATACCTGCGCATGAGGTGGTAGCTATTTATAACGAAAAGCAAACAGTGTACAATCAATCACCCGAAAAAATTAACTCCCAAGCTTTCGCTAAGTTGAAAAGTATTGCAAGCAAGCTGAATGAGAACTCTAACCCCATTCTAATGGTGTATAGATTAAAAGAGTAACCGCCATGCATAAAATTAGTTTTAATTTGGCAATACGTATTGCATTCGTGTTCTTTTCCCTAACATCTGCCTCTTGCAAACAATTCAGCCACAATACAGAGAACAATACTATATCGTTAAGAGAATCGTATCAACAGATAGAGCACGATTCGCTTATGAAGGCTGTTCAGCATTTCAATCCAACCCTACACCTAACGCTAAGTGAAAGCAAAAGATTAAAAGAGTACCCAAATACAGTTTTTATATACATCTCCGATGCCCATTGTTATAGTTGCGTTGAAATCATTTTACAAGAAGTTCAAAGTTTCATCGTAAAAAACAATGCAAAAAGCATATCGATTATATATTCAACTGCTTATCGTAATAATTTTTACAGTTTTAAAAAAGCTTACCCTTCTGATATTTTTAATTTTTTTCTTCTAGAGAGAAAAGACGCTTTACAAGAGGAATTTAAGTTTGCATTCTTTTTCGAATTAGATAATAAATCACAAGTCACTTCGGTCTTTATGCCAGAGATTAGCAACCTTACAATCGCTGAGTGTTTAAACAATTATCTAACTAGGAAGGAATTAATAATGAAGACTTGAATATAAGTGGATGAAGTATGGAGGCATTATATTAGATACCAAAACACTATATTTGCACTAAACACCCACAAAACCTAAAAGATGAATCGCCTTTTTCTACTTCTTGCCCTTCTGGGGCAGCTGCTTTGGGTAGCATCCTGCTCATCGGGCAGGGCCGATGGTGAGCAATCCACCAGCAAAGAGCGCAAGAGCGCCCCAACCCCGGTAATGGTTACCACCGCACCGGCTAGCATTAAAACGTTTTACCATGAGCTGCTGTGCAACGGAACCGTTGAGGCCGGACGAATGGCCAAAATCACTTTCGAGGCGCAGGGAATTATCAAAAGCATTCCCATTGCCAACGGGCAACTTGTGAAGCAGGGACAACTATTAGCGCAACTCAATAGCACCGAGCAACAGATGGCACTGGAGCGTGCCCACAATGCCCTGCAACGCGCCAAGGTCGAGATGAGGCATGTGCTGCTGGGCTATTCCGATACATCGAACCTGCCCCCACAGGTAATGCATACAGCCCGCATACAGAGTGGACTTGCCGAGGCCGAGTTGCAGGTTAGGGAGCGTGAGCACAACCTTAGCAAAACAATTATCGAATCGCCATTTGCTGGGCGGGTGGTAAGCCTGCAGGCCAAACCCCATAACCCCACAAGCAGCTACGAGTACCTTTGCCAAATTGTCGATGAGCAATCGCTCAGGGTTTCGTTCAGCGTGCTGGAGTCGGAATTGCATATGGCCACGCTGGGCACCGAGGTTGAGGTGCACCCATTCTCAAATCAAAACCTTAGGGTAAAAGGTAAAATCACAGAGATAAACCGAATGGTCGATAAAAACGGAATGGTTTCGGTTATTGCCAACCTTACCAATGGCAAGCATGATATTATACCCGGGATGAACGTGAGGGTTCTGGTGCGCAAGGCGCTACCCAACCAGCTGGTTATCCCTATTGATGGGTTGGCACGCCGCCAGAATCGCGATGTGGTTTTTGTCATGCGCGACTCGCTGGCCTACTGGCAGTACGTAACCGTGGGGCCACGCAACACGCAGGATGTGGTAATTACCGAGGGCCTACACGAGGGCGACCGGGCTATTGTAAAGGGCAACGCCACCATTGGACACGAGGCGTGGGTAAAGGAAAATAAATAGAAATTACTGATGTTTAAAGTTTAGTGTTTATGGTTCAGCTAGCCTGCCTAAGTTAGGGACCCAATTTAACTTTAAACCTTAAACCCTAAACCTTAAACCCTAAACCTTAAACTTTAAACCTTAAACTCTGAACCCTAAACCTTATACTCTAAACCGGTAACCGCTAAATGCTCCCCAAAAAACCAAGCACCACCCTCCTTCCCTCCTACATCAGCTCGTTTACGGTTGTTGTAATTTTTGCATTGCTGGTACTAGCTGGGATAACCATTGCTCCGCAGCTCTCCATCCGCCTTTACCCATCAACTCAGGGAAGCAGCATTTACATTTCGTACAGCTATAGCGGAGCAAGCGCCGAGGCGGTGGAGATGGAAGCAACAGCTCCCCTCGAGGGGCTACTCTCGCTGGTTGATGGAGTGCAGCGGGTTAGCTCCGTATCGGGCGATGGCTGGGGTCGCATAACCCTAAACTTAACCCGCGATGCTGAGCCCGACATGGTCAGGTTCAAGGTGCTATCGGCCATCCGCGAGGCATACCCACGTCTTCCACAGGGAGTAACCTACCCAAGGGTTAGCACCCAAACCAGCGATAGGGAAAAGTTGGTGCAGCTCCTCACCTACACCATATCTTCGGATATTAACCCTCCCGAACTAAGGGATATGGCCAACGATGTAATTGTTGCGCCCATATCGCTAATCGAAGGGGTTAGCGGCGTAAGCATATACGGTGCCAATACCAACGATTGGTATATTGAGTATAACCCCGAGGCCATGCATCGCCACAGCATAACAGCGCAGCACATTGCACAGGCCATTGCACAGTATGGCTATAGCGTTGGCCTTGGTGCTGAGGCAACCGCCACTGAAAAATCTATGCCCTTGCTGCTCACCGGGCCAGGCATTAACCCAAAAAAATGGCACACCATTGAGGTGGCCAACATTAATGGTCGCATTATTACCCTTGGGCAAATTGCCAGCGTGGAGCTGCGCGAACGCGAACCCGATGGGTACTTCCGCATAAATGGGCAAACGGCCATTACGCTGGTAGTACAATCGTCGGACGAGGCAAACCAGATTGCCACAGCCAACAAGGTTTATGCTGAGGTTGACAAGATTAGGCAAATCCTTCCGCCGGGAGTTGAGTTGCTAAAATCGCACGACAACACCACGCACCTGCGCTCCGACCTGCGTAAGAATTTCCTGCGCACCATATTCTCCATCAGCATTCTGCTGATATTTGTGCTGGTGGCATCGCGTAGCTTCCGATACCTGCTGGTGGTGGCTGTAAGCCTTTTGGCCAACCTGTCCATAGCCATACTGTTTTACCACGCCATGAAACTCGAGATACATATGTACTCGCTTTCGGGCATCACCCTATCGCTGGGGCTAATAATCGACAATACCCTGGTAATGGTGGACCACCTTCGCCATAGGCGCAATATGCTGGTATTTACGGCTATTCTGGCTGCAACGCTCACCACCATTGGGGCGCTGGTTTCAATATTTTTCCTAGAGGAGAGCCAGCGAGCAAACCTCACCGATTTTGCCTGGGTAATTATTGTGAACCTTTCGGTATCGCTGCTTATTGGCCTATTCCTAATCCCCTCACTGGTGGATAGGCTTAAACTTGGCAACATTCAAAATTTGCGGCGCAATGCCACACTCCGATTCAGATACAAACTAGCTAAGGGATATGCTTGGCTAGTATCAAAAATATATCGATTTAGAAAGATAGCGCTTACCGTTGGAGTGCTGGCCGTTGGGTTGCCCATTTTTCTCCTGCCCGACAAAATAGAAGAAGAGGGATTTTGGCCAAATATATACAACTCCACCCTAGGCTCAAACACCTACCGAACATCCATAAAACCCACAGCCGAAAAGGTTTTGGGTGGCTCGCTAAGGCTATTCTACAATAGCGTGTGGACTAAAAGCTTTTGGGGAACGCCAGAGCGAACCCGAGTGTTTGTGAGAGCCTCGCTGCCACAGGGTTCAACCCTTGAGCAGGCTAACCATCTGGCTGCCATTTTCGAGTCGCACATACTGGCGCATAGCGAGGTGGAGCAGTCCATATGCAACGTGCGGGGCACTGGCTTCAATATCGAAATTTTCTTTACCCCCGAGCACGAGAACAGCTCGTTCCCATTCATCATTAAATCGAAGATGGAGAGCGTTGCCATTACCCAAGCCGGCGCCGATTTTTCAATATACGGCGTGGGGCGTGGGTTTTCCAATGCCCTTGGCACTGGCTGGGCCAACTCGCAAATTAGGCTTACCGGATACAGCCACAGGCAACTAATGAGCTGGGCTAGGGTAGCAGCCGACTCGCTAATAAAAATGCCAAGGGTTGATAAGATATGGATTCGCGGGGGCGATGCCTACTGGTTTACCGATGAGTATCGGCGTTTTCTTAACCTCAATAATAGCCTGCTACTGGTGCAAGGCATCCCCGCATACCAAATGGCCAGCGAGCTGGCCCGCTTCTCACCCCGTAGCGATATGATTCGTTACGAAACGGTAAGTAGCAAAACATCAACGCTTCGCATAAGGCCTGCAAGGCATATGGTACCCTCGGATTTTGAGATAAAAAAATCGCCCATCGAGGTAAACGAACACCAAACTCGCACCGAAACCGTGGGCACATTCCGCGATGAGCTTACCAACGACCAAATTCACAAGGTAAACCAGGAGTACATTGTTACGCTGGCCTACAACTACATTGGCCCCGATAAGTTGGTACAAATGGTATTGGATAGAGAGATTGAACGCCTAAACACCATCCTACCCATAGGGTTTAAAGCGGGAAAGCGCCAGTATGCCTCGTGGCGCAAGGAGGATAAAAAGCAGTATGGGCTAATTGGGCTTATGGTGCTAATCCTTTTTATTATAACCTCGGTGCTGTTCGAGTCGCTTAGGCAACCGCTGGCGGTAATACTGCTGGTTCCGCTATCGTTTATTGGTGTGTTTATCACCTACTGGATGTTCGATCTCTCGTTCGACCAGGGAACCTACGCCGCCTTTATCCTGCTAGGCGGACTGGTGGTAAACTCGGCTATATACATTATTAACGAACAGAATAACCTGAGGAAACGATATCCGAACGCAACACCACAAAGCATCTATATAAGGGCTTTAAACGCCAAGGTGGTTCCCGTGCTGCTCACAGTTTTATCAACCGTACTGGGGCTTATGCCCTTTGTGATGTTTGGCGAGGAGCCATTCTGGTTCTCGCTGGCCACGGGAACCATTGGAGGACTAATTTTCAGCATCCCGGCGCTGCTGCTGTTTTTACCAGCATTGCCTGGAGGAATGTTTAGGAAGAAGTGAGTGAGTGAGTGAAGCTGAAAATAACCTGACAGCGTGCGCAACTCCTGTCAGCGTCTAATTAGATTGGATGGATGATTGACTGATTGACTGTCGTTTGCGGCAGGCAGGGGTGATTGATTGAGGCTATAGACCTAACAGCCCTGCCTGTCGCCAAAAGGGCAGACAGGGTGCAAAGCTCCCTGCAAAAGGTAGGCGTCTAAAGGGATTGGATGATTGATATTGGATAAACACAAAGCAAATCTCTTTTCCAAGCGGATAGAGTCATCCTGTTAGCAAAAAAAGCCGCGTAGCGGCGAGATATTGGTAAAAGAAAGAAGGTCAAGAAAGAAAATCGGCGCACGTGAGTAACTTGATTGAAACGAAAATAAACTTGCGCCGAAAATAAGATTGGATGTCAAAAGTAAAGTAGCATAACAAGAATTTTAATAAGGAATAACACTTGATACATAAAATACAAATCAACAGATTACACAAACCCGCTTACTACAGCCTATTGCAGGACAATTGCATCAAATTAATATTTGCGCTAATCTGTGCTAATTTGTGGACAGAATTGCAGAAAACATTAACCTATGGTAAAGTTCTTAATTAACCGTCCCGTTGCAGTACTAATGACATTTTTTGCCCTGCTTTTGCTGGGTATCTTCTCGTCGTTTCTGCTACCCGTATCGTTACTGCCCAATATCAATATCCCCGAGATAACCGTTAAGGTAAGCTACCCCGGCAAACCCGCCGTGGAGATGGAGCAGACGGTGGTATCGCAGCTACGTATGCAGCTGCTGCAAATACCTGGTTTGGACGATATGCAGAGCGACTCCCGCGATGGCGAAGCCACCATAACGCTAAAATTCGACTACGGCGTAAATATCGACTTTATATTTGTTGAGGTTAACGAAAAGGTAGATATGGCCATGGCCGATTTGCCCCGCGAGGTTCCACGACCACGCGTAATAAAGGCCAGCGCATCGGATCTGCCCGTTTTTAATATCAACATACAATATGCCGATACCAACAACCTTACCCCTGCCCGTATGCTGGATCTGAGCCAAGTGGCATCAAAAGTTATCCGTAAGCGGGTGGAACAGCTACCCGAGGTTGCCCTGGCCGATATCACTGGAACAACATCGCCACAGCTGGTAATTGAGCCCGATAGGGGAAAGTTACAGGCGCTAGGAATTGGTGCCAACCAAATACAGGCTGCCCTAAACCAAAGCATGTTTGAGCTGGGCAGCCTTAGGCTACGCGAGGGGCAACTGGTGTACGATGTGATAATTGAGCAGAACGTGGTACAACCCTCCGATATCAACAAAATCCCCATTAATGCTGGTGGAAGGGTATTCTCGCTTAGCGAGCTGGCAACCATAACCCTGCAACCTGCCCGCGCTCAGGGAACCTACCTTTACAATGGCAGTCCGGCCATTTGCATGCCCGTGGTAAAACACACCAATGCCCGCATGGGCGATATGAAAAAGGCCGTGGATGAGCTGATTGTCCAACTTAGGAACGACTACCCAGCGCTAAACATCAACCTAAGCCACGACCAAACCAAGATTCTGGACTACAGTATTGTAAACCTGCGCAACTCGCTAATTGCGGGGGTGCTACTAGCCGTGTCGGTAATGTTCCTGTTCCTTGGCGATTACCGAAACCCAATCCTAATGGGTATTACAATTCCCGTTTCGCTGGTAGTGGGTATGATGTTCTTTCACCTTACGGGCCTATCGGTAAACATCGTTTCGCTCTCGGGGCTAATACTTGGCGTGGGTATGATGATAGACAATTCCATTGTGGTTATCGATAATATTACCCAGTGGCGCGCCCGAGGCACACAGCTACACGATGCCGTTACCAGCGGAACCAACGAGGTGATTCGGCCCCTGCTCTCGTCGATGCTCACCACCATAGCCGTGTTTATCCCGCTGGTATTCCTAAGCGGACTGTCGGGTGCCATGTTCCGCGACCAAGCGCTGGCCGTAAGCATTGGCCTTGGCGTTTCGTTTTGGGTATCCATCACGCTGCTGCCCACCCTTTACTATCGCCTCAACCTAAAGCGGGCAGATAAATGGGTGGCCAAATCGGGCTTAATTCCTTTGGTAAGCAGCTACAAGGCAGGGTTCAACATGGTTTTCCGACGACGAAACCTATTTCTGCTGATTAGCTTACTGCTTATTGGTCTAGCCCCTGTGCTTTTCCTGAAAATTGAAAAACGCCAAATGCCCGAGCTAACCCGCATTGAAACGGTGGCCAATATTGCATGGGGTAGCAATATTAGCGTTGACGAGAACACCAAACGATGCTCCGATTTGCTACGTGCCGTTGAGGGTGATGTGACCGAATCGGCATTCTTTGTGGGGCAACAGCAGCTGCTACTTGCACGAGGTATGGAGATGGGCGAGAGCGATGCCAGCCTATACTTTCGGTTTAACGGCAACGCCACTATCGATAAGCTAAACCAAAGAATATTGGAGTGGGTAAACGCCCACTACCCCACAGCAAATCTAGGTTTTGCCTTTGCCGAGTCGGCATTCGAGCGGATTTTCCCCGCCCCAGAGGCACGGCTCATTGTGAAGGTTACCGGTGGCGAGGGCGAGCTTATCCCCTCAACCCAAGCAATGGAAGGGCTAACCGATAAGCTACAGGCAAACTTTCCAAATCTTGCCATAGAGAGGGTTCCACAGCAAATGCAGCTACACCTTGTGCTTAACCCCGCCGCTATGAGTCTTTATAATATCAACACAAACAGTGTGAAGCAAGCCCTTGAGGTGGCCATGCAAAGCAACCGGGTGGGCCGATTGGCTTTTGAGCAGCAGGTGCTGCCCATTGTTTTTGGCGATGAGCCAGAGCAAATGCAACAGATGCTAGAAAAGATAACCGTAAAAAATTCCAATGGCGTGGATATTCCCATACGCAACCTTGTGAGCACTACCGAGGAGTCGGGGTTTAGGAGTATCTATGGCGATAACAGCGGTGCCTTTATCCCCCTAAAGATTAATGGATCCGATGCCGATATTGTGCAATCGCACCAATATCTACAAAAAGCAAACTCCGAGAACCAGAAGGTAAACCTCAGCTTTACCGGCGACTACTTCAGCTCGCAGGTACTGGTGTGGGAGCTGGTTGGGGTACTGCTGGTATCGGTGCTGCTGCTGTACTTTATACTTGCAGTCCAGTTCGAATCGCTTAAGCAACCGCTTATTGTGCTGCTAGAGTTACCCATTGATATTGCCGGGGCACTGGCCATTGTTTGGCTGCTGGGTGGCACGCTAAACCTAATGACCATGATTGGGCTTGTGGTGATGGGCGGTATTATTGTAAACGACTCCATTCTGAAGATTGATACCATTAACAGGTTACGCACCGAGGGGCTAACCCTTATGGATGCCATTGCAGAGGGCGGAAAGCGTAGGCTTAAACCCATTGTGATGACCAGCGTAACCACCATACTGGCGCTGGTTCCCATTCTGGTGGGGCACGATTTGGGCTCGGAGCTACAAAAACCATTGGCCGTGGCCACCATTGGCGGGATGGCCTTTGGCACGCTAATCAGTCTGTATATTATTCCGCTGGTTTATTGGCGGTTGTACCGAGAACACGATAAATAATTGAACCCAATATGACCATGCAAAAACAAAAAACCACACTTACATCATTACTTACTTTAATCATTTGCTGCGTTTTAGTTCAATGTAAAAGCCCCGAAACAACAGAAGTATTCCAAAAGCAGCGAAACAATGTAATTGATGTAAGCAACCGCATTGTTGATATTGACAACGGCCTTTTCTTTGGCCCATCCTTACTATCGATAAACGATAGCCTTTTAATCCTTAGCGAGCTAACCCTGCATGGTTACGACAAATGTATCCATATGCTCAACAAAAATACTTTTGATCATATGGTTAGCACAGGAATACTAGGCAAGGGACCACAAGAAATTACCAGACCCGGCGATATTACCATTGAAAAGGATAAGAATATTTTGTGGGTATCGGACCATGCACGAAGGGTTATGTGGCGGTTTCCTCTGGATAGCGTACTCTCCAACAACAGCTATAAACCAACTGACTACATTCAGCTACCTGATGTGCTTGAATTGATTACTTACAGCTTTATCAACGACAGCACCATCATTGGGCGTTCGGTTGTGCCGCTTACCCACAACAGCTTTGAGATGGCAACCGCTAAGCTGAATACAAAAACCAAGCATATTGCTGAGTTTGGCTATGAAAACCCCAATGCTAAAGGCCGATGGGTTTCCAACTCGAGCTTTGCTCTATCTGTTGAAAATAACCTTTACGTAAATGCTCACTGGCATTTAGACCTGCTAACGCTTATCGATTTGGAGGGAAACCTGCTAGCCAATATTTACGGCCCGGGATGGGGCAAGGAGAGGTACAATCAGATCGATTTCTTTTCAAAAGTTGCATTAACATCCAAATACATCTTTACAACTTATCTTGGCGAATATGGATTTACATATGATGAAAACAATAGGCCAAGAGGGCTCAGCCCATCAAAAATATTAATATTTGACCTAAAGGGTAACTACCTTAAAACCCTTGAGGTGGGTGAAGAGATAGGCTACTTTTGCGTTGACGAGGAGAATAATCGGATTATAATATACTCCAATGCCAGAATGAATTCATTAGGATATATTAGCCTTGAGGGGTTGGTGTGATAAAAAGGTAAGAGATCTGTTAAAATGAAGGGTAAAAAGATAACACATGACATATCCATTATAATTGGTTTGCAAAAAGCCTATACGAACCGCTGCCACACGAACCGTTCCGCCAACTGGCGGAGAGTTTGGCGCAGCCAGTCGTCACGAATGGTAGGAAATACCAAAATAAATGCTTTTGCTAAATGAGCATAATAGGCATTTAACGAAAAACTAGACCAAACAGCAGTAGTGGATGGCTAAGTTTTTGCTATTGCAAAACTACACGAAGCTGTTTTAACTAAATTGAAAAACTAATGACAAAATAATTCGACAACAACTAAAAATCTTTTATATGAGAAAAATTTCCATCATATTATTTTCGCTCCTCCTTATATTAATCACATCTAGCTGCAGTAGGAACGAAGAGAGAACTATAGACATAAGTATGTTTAATCTGGGAGATAGCTTAAAACCTGAAACGAAAATTTTCTACACCCATTTAAACGCAAGCAACAACGATCAATATGGCACTTTAAATCACACTAAAAAGTTCTATTCCTCCACATTAGATCTATATAAGGGTAGTCCCAATCATATTATCGTTTTCTATGTTGAGGCTGTAAACTCGGATACTTCTGCTATTCGTGACTTTTTCGAAGTATGGGGTTATCAAAGCATTTACATTTCTAAAACCAAAAATAAGAATGACAGTGGGATTACTGCTATTTCATACATACTCAACAATCGAGGAGAAATATTGCACTGCACAAACCCATCATTATCTAACTTTAAACAACTTATGGATAATTAAAAGATAGTTATCCACCCCCGTTCTGCTCAGTTCCTGCCTAATCTTCCTCTCGGCAAACAACCGGCAGGTAAATACACCTGAGTCGTTCTATTCCCAGCAGGCTCCAGCCTGCTGCGGGACAAGTTGTCTCCTTTCTACAGGTTTTATTTACCCCTACTCACGGGTTGACTATCCGCTAAGCGAACAGTCAACCCGTGAGTAAAAGCAAAGCCATTAGAATTAATTTGAGTTAGATTATAACCTTTCAACTACGACAAAACATTCACAATAAGAACGATATACCCCCTCGCCGTTGCTGCAAAAGCCACACTAGACGACCCTTGCGGTAACGAAGGCTCTCTACTTAGCCTTTGGCTAGTGGTTATGGATACGCCTAAGTGCAGTATGTTTTATAGCATACGAATGGGGGGGTAATAAAATATTTTTACTTAGATTTGTTACACGAAGCGATGAGATATGACTCCGGTTAGCGTTTCAATACATACCTGACAAAGAGATACAGTTAAAACTAAACACCCCTAATCCTGCCAAAGGCAAGGAAACTTGCCAGAGGTAGTTAAACCTGCCAGAGGCAGGTAAACCTAAAACTAAAAACCTATGACCTACAAAAACAGCACACACAGGCAGTATGCCTCGCCCCAATAAAAAATAACAGAAAAGAATTGCTACAAGTTACTATTGCATTGCTTTGGCTCGTAATTGAACCATTGCGCAAAAACATTGGGCAAAAAGAAGGGGAAGCCAACAGCCTACGCAGCCCAAGCTTCCCCTTCGCACGCCCCTAACCTAAAAGGAAAGGAGGTAAGGTGACAAAGATACAATAAATTGAATTACAACGTAACCACTACCCAGTGGTTGCTACCCTACCCGCAACCAGGTTGTGGGGACAGTGCAGCGGTTGCTGTAGGGGGAAAAGAATTAATTTGAAACATGAAGCGCGACAACAATAAAACAAACTCATTACGTTTTGCGCTTAATCGAATTTTTAAAAATTTGAAGATATGAAAAAGATTGCTTTCGTAACTATGACAATATTAATGGCCTTAATCTTAAGCTGTGAATCAGACATACAAACAATTGACGAAACAATAGTTAAGGCAGAAGACACTGTTCTTGATAACCCATACTTAAAGTTATTAGAACAGAATCCAAACATTATCGAAATTCTTGACTTTCTAAATGCAAGTTCAACTAAGGAACTTGTGGCTAAACTTGCAGAAAAACCCGAAAGTATTGATTATAAAAACTCCTCAAAGTTTTCCGAATACATATACGTAACACATCAACACAATTTAGTGCAAAAATCATCTGGAGAGGAAAAACTTGTATTATTTGAATTAAGCCCAGAAAGAGATGCGTTAAGGCTAAGATCAATAATTAATGCCAGCGAGATTGATGGGTACATAGAGTCAATATATTATGATAATAATGAAAAAGCATTAGGTATCCTCTTAATAGAATATGATATAGAGAAACAGTTTTTCAATATCACCATTGATGGAGATAACTCAAAGAGAGGGTGTTTCCACGAGTGTATGTCAGCAAAAGGACGTGCGTTAGAGGAAAGTAATTGGATTGACAAATTAATATTTTGCGCTAGTGCAGTACCGAATGTAGCCGGCTGGGCTATTTCCTGCGCTTGGGACTGTAGGTAGTTAAAATACAGGGGGTAAAAAGTTAATATCTTTTACGCCCTGTATTTTTAGTTTCATAAGTTTAGTTTTGCACTTAAGTCTTTAATTCAAAAAATCTATCCGAACTTTGGCTGCTTATCATACATTATTTTTAAATTACTTAAACAACTTAAATGTTATCAATAGAGCATGTTGAGAAAAACTACGGAAAAGCCCCAATACTTAAAGGCGTTACTTTGCACGTAAAAAAGGGTCGAATTCTCTGCCTACTCGGACCAAATGGCAGCGGAAAATCGACACTAGTTAACTGCATACTCTCGCTGGTGCAGCATAAGGGCTTAGTGCGCTATAATAATTTCACAAGAAAAGGCATAGGGCTAATTCTCGAGGACGAAGGCTTTTGTAAAGACCTAAACGTATACAAAAACCTCAGCATCGATTCGATGGTAAAGAAGGGAGCTGTATCGAAAGATGAACTGAACCACCTAATAGCCAAAGTAGGGCTAGTAGGCCATGAAAAGAAGATGGTAAAAAAGCTGTCGATGGGTATGCGTAAACGGCTCTCCATTGCCAGCGCCCTAATAAACAACCCGGAGATCCTTATTTGGGACGAACCCTACAACTCGCTCGACCCTGAGGGCATAATCTTTTTGAGGGAGCTAATAATCAACCTAAACAAGGAGGGGAAAACGCTCATTGTTAGCACTCATCTACTGGGCGAGGTGGAGAAAATTGCTGATGATATTGCCCTAATCTACAAGGGCGAAATACTATCGGTTATGGAAAAAAACGACATTATGCAACAATTTGATAGCCTAGAGAATTTTTACCTTCACCATATAAATACAGCGAACTAAAGATGAACCACATTCTTTTACCCCTAAAAATTGAGCTTGTTAAGCTGTTTCGCAAATCGAACATACTATCCTTGCTGGTATTTGGTTATTTGTATTTCGGTATGCTTTATACTATCTCGCAAGAAACAAAAGCAACTCCCAGTGAGCTCGATTTTTACACCAACCTACAAATAATTTTATCCCCGATAGGCCTTCTGGTAATGGCGCTATTCTTTGTTAATAGCATTGGGAACGATTTTGTTGAGGGCTCGTACCGGAAGCTAATTGCCCTTGGCTTAAGCGTAAAAGAGTATTTAGTGGGGAAGCTTATGCTAATACTTCTTTTCGCTGCTCTTATTCTACTATCGAACACAGCTTTATTCTACCTGTTTGGTATGGTAAAGCTAAACTCATCAACACCTGCACTGTTAGGCTGCATTACAATCCCTTCAATTGTAAATCAAACCATTGCCCTATTCACAGCAGGGGTATTTGGCTTTTTGTTTGTTGCCGTCTCTCGCAACAGGGTAGTTGGACTAGTTTTTTTTCCATTATGGCTAAGCTTTGAGTTTGCTTTCCGCTTAATAGAATACCGCTCCGAAACAAAGCTACTCACCACGTTTTCGCCTGGCAACGCCCTTTTCAATCTTTATAACACAACAAATGCTGAGGCAAAACCTTTGCTAGTTGTTTTAATAACAGGCATCGTGTTTGTTACAACAATCTACCTAAGCTTAAAGTATAGGGATGTAAAGGGTCCGCAGCTGCAATAAACTTAGCTACGAAATGAGCATAAAAGTAACTAACAAAAAACTAGACCAAACAGCAGTAGTGGATGGCTAAATTTTTGCTATTGCAAACACCTCATTAGGTGAGCTATACGTCAGTTAGCGATTAAGAACTATTTCAATCAATTACCAGCTATCATCTATGTAGTAAAGCTACAAAACCTTAACTCCTGTTAAATAGTG
>Ga0334898_1001024_pt1 | contig 35669 bp, 24 predicted proteins | sample GraSluR3_MG_10_FD_207228 | JGI IMG/M metagenome (GOLD analysis project Ga0334898, IMG submission 207228) | Sludge microbial communities from methane-producing bioreactor in Wageningen University, Netherlands - Granular Sludge_3_08-R3 | ecosystem: Engineered > Bioreactor > Anaerobic >... | reverse complement strand
CGACCCGAACGAACAGGAACTGCGGCCCGGGCCGGCCTGGCTGACCGGACAGAGGGCGGACGGCGAGGGCGAGCGGCCCGGGCCGGCCTGGCTGACCGGACAGGGAGCGGACGGCGTGGGTGAGCGGCCCGGGCCGGCCTGGCTGACCGGACAGGGAGCGGACGGCGTGGGCGAGCGGCGCTGGCCTGGGAGGGGGCCTTCGTAGCGCCCGTTGTCGAACAAAATCTTCGCCTGGGCTCAGGACCAGCACCCGGCCCCGGATCCTGCGTTGACCGCCTTGGCCGCCCTGCGGTAGGGTCTTCTTACACCCCATAATGGCCGGATAGCGGCCGAGGGATGCACAGGCGGAGGAGGGCACGTCGTGAACGTTGTGATGATTGTCCCGACAGGGATCGGTTGCGAGATCGGGGGGCACTGCGGGGATGGAAACCCTGCCGCCAGGCTCTTGGGCGCCTGCTGCGACAACCTGGTGCTGCACCCCAACGTGGTGAACGCCTCGGACATCAACGAGATGCCCCCGAACGCCCTGTACGTGGAAGGCCACCACCTGGACCAGTTCCTGATGGGGAAGCTCTTCCTGAAGAAGGTGCGCTCCAACAAGGTGCTGGTGGTGGTCAACAAGGCGGACTACCAGTCGATCAACGCGGTGTCCGCGGCCCGTGCCACCCTGGGTCTTGACGCGGAGATCCTGGAACTGCGCAAGCCCCTGCACCTGATCGCCCGGATGGAGAACGGCGTCGCCACCGGAGACGTGATCAACTGGCGGGAACTGGTGGAGCAGGTCAACGAGCACGAGTTCGATGCGCTCGGCATCGCGACGCCCATCACCATCGACAACGACACGCTGGCTGCCTACTGGCGGGACGGCGGCGTGAACCCGGTGGGTGGGGTCGAGGCCCTCGCCACCCGCTTCATCGGCGAGGCCCTGGAGAAGCCCTGCGCGCACGGCCCGGTGGACTACGCCCTGACCGGCTTCAAGGAAGTGGTGGACCCGAGGATCGCGGTGGAGATCATCACCGAGAACTTCGTGCACTGCCTGCTCAAGGGGCTGCACAAGGCCCCGCGCCTGAGCCGCACGGAAGGCATGAGCAACCGCGACGTGGACTGCATGGTCTCCCCCTACGGATGCTTCGGCGCGCCCCACCAAGCCTGCCTGGACGCCGGCATCCCGGTCATCGTGGTCCGCGAAAACAAGAGCTGCCTGAACGTCCCAGAACACCCGAAGTTCATCTACGTCGAGAACTACATCGAGGCGGCCGGCATGATCATGGCGCTGAAGGCAGGGGTCCACCCCTCGTCCGTGCGCAGGCCGATCCCCTACACGAAGGTCCAGCGCGCCGAGCTGGCCGCCGCCGCGAACTGACCGCCCGGCCGGAAGCCCCGGCCGAGGAGCGCCGAAGGCCCCTGGATGCCCTGCGCCATGCGTGGGGCATCCGTGCATTTCCGCAAGCAGCGAAAGGCTGCGCCTTGCTGGAGGTTGCTGAGGCGTCTCGCGAAACAGGGGGGAGGCACGCGTCCCGGCCAGGGAGATCGGGCGGCAAGACTCGACGGGCTGCCTCGATCCGCCGCCTGGCGTGAGAACCGAGGTCGTCGAGCCGGGTCTGGATGCAAGGAAGGCGTGCGTTCTGAGGAGCGGAGCGTAGTTGGAAACTACCTGAGCACCGCAGAGGTGCGCCTGACGACGCAGACGGGCCGGCATCGGCGGCCGAATGCCACGGTAGGCGGCGGATCGACGGGCTGACACCCGCCGAGAGCCTCAGGCTGGCCACGGCCGCCAAGAAGGTCTGCTGACGGCGCTCAGGGCAAGACCAGGCCAGGGGATTTCCTGAAGGACTTCTGCCAACCTGGAGGGGGAAAAGGACAGACACCCGTGCAGACACGAGCGGTTGGCTCCAGGGCTGGTCAAAGCATCTCTCGAAGGAGAGCGGGCATGCACGGCGGCGGGCCGGCAGGCCTGCCGCCGAGGAGGATCGCGAAGATGGCCGGACGGAACTGGGACAGGGAGCGCCAGAGGAAGAGGGCGGAACAGGCGCGGCTGGAGAATCCGGGTTGGTTTGCCGAACCGGATCCCGAGAAGCCTCCGCGGGAGCTGGAGATCTCGCCCGAGGAGAGTGGAGATGGCTGGAGGGGCGAGCGCGGCAGCCGGTGGCGCGAGGCGCCGGGAACCCTGGCATCCGGTTCGGCCCAGAGGTCGCCCGATGAGCGCCCGACGGTCTACTGCACAGTGCTCAAATGGTTGGGGAATAGCTGGGCGGTCCATGTGAAGGGGAAAGGCTCGAAGGCTCGGCTGGATGCGAGCAAGGTCGCGGTGCGGGCAGGGCAGAAAGTCCTGGTGGAGGTTGTCACCGAGACCCCTGTGATGCGGCTGCGGCTCCCGAGACGGGGGAGCCGAACTCGACAAGCGCCGACTCCCTCCTCTGAATCTCCAGGCCACAACACCTCCCCGGCGGGGCAGGCACGGAGCGCAACTGCCAAGCCCTCGCCACCTGCCAAGCCTGGAAGACCAGCTCCGGTACGGCGCTCGCCCCTCGAGGTGCTCAACGAACTGCAGAGGATAGCCTCCGATCCGGCGGAGGTGTGGGCCGTCCGCCTGCTGCTCCACTACAGCAACACCCGTGTGGTCGACAAGCGCGAAATTGCGGCGGCGCTGGGCGCCTTTGCCACGACCCTCAGCCTGGCTGGAAACGACCAGGCTGCCGGACGGCTGGCGGGGGCTGCAAAGGCACTCGAGTAGCGGCTTCCCGGCAGGCAGCCGCGCAGATACAGGCGAAGTCAGCCCCCCCGACACCACGGAATGAACACCAAGCTTGGAAACCCGGCCAGGATTCCCGAAGGAGGTCTGCGATGGACAAGAAGGACGAACCGACCCTGCAAGAGAGAGCGATCACCGAAGCTGCCAGGCTTGCAGGAGTGACCCACGCAGGTGAGTCCCGTGCCATGAAGGCTGGCATCAAGGCCGGCAAGGCCTTCCTGAAGGCGATCGGCACGTCCACCAGCGAGGATGTCATTGCCAAAGCTACGGCGGCTCTGAACAGGGAACTCGAAGGCACCGTCGTCAGGGAGGGTGCCTTGTCGCGTCTGGATGTCCCCGAGAGTCAGGTGCCTCAAGCGAAGGCCAAGGCCAGGCTGGACTTCATGATCGGGGTCGAGATCGCGAAGCGGCAACATTCGGCCCCGACGACAGGGGAATGACGACGAAGGAGAGCCCCCACGCCCCAGCCCCCACCCAGGCGTAACCTCTCCCAAGCCAGCGCAACTACCCCGACCTGCCCAGACCTCGAGTCAACAGGAATCCTCCCTGAGTTTCGCAGACTCCAGGGGGCCCGGACATCCCGGCCAGTGTCCGTTCCAACTGAAAACGCCCCCCATGACGACAACCAGAGGTCGACCTCGGCGTCCGTGGCCACCGGTGGCGATCTGCGTCGATGTCCTGGTGCGTGGGTCCCGTCACCGGCATCGGCCAGGACGAGACGACGACGGATTCCGGCCCTCGCTCTGGTCTACTCTTTGTCGATCCATTGTTGGAGATTGTCCCGTGGGGGGTCGCATTGAGCAGTGGGCCCCAGCCTGGATTTTCGCATCCCGCGCCTGGTGGCCCGCGAGCCTGGTCTGCGCGACGGCCAGATGGTCGACTCTGAGAGCGGGGACGGCGCTCTGAAGATCCGGCCGCGCGCTTCTCCGGTCGTCACGCTGGACGTCCTCCTGGTCGGCGTGACGGACGAGAACCTGCACTCTGAAGCCGAGTGGGGCGCGCCGGAGGGGCGGGAGGTCAATGGCTATCCCTTCGAGATCCTCCTGCCTGAGGATGCCCTCATCTGCGGGGCGGTCCTGGCGGACCACGTGCGCAGCGTCGACTGGAGACAACGCCGTGCCGAATCCGTCGGGAAGGCCTCCCCTGACCTCCTGGAAGCCGTCACCAAACGGATCGAGACGCTCATCCGTCCCGAGGCTCGGGAACGATGAGGCTTGGATTCGGCCTCATCATCCAGGGACCAAGCGGTTGATGGGTCTGCCGCAGATTCATGAAGGAAACCTGCTGGGGGTTGGAGGCGGGGTCACGCTGCGGTCCTGGAGGACGGAAGCGACGGTTGGCGTAAGCATCCCAAAGACCCGATTGTTCGGAGCAGATTGGAGCCTGCCACGATGTCCGAAGCAGTCCGTTCCCCTGCCGAGCGTCTCGGCCCTCTCGTGATCAACGCCCTGGCCCGCCTGGGTGACCCTGAAGGAGTGCGGGCGGCCGAGGCCATGCTGCGCGACCCCGATACCGAGACCCGCGCCCGCCAGGTCCGCTTCGTGGTCGAGCTGCACCGCAAGCTGGGCCGGGACGTCCTGCCCCTGCTGCTGGAGGCCCTGGGCGACAAGCGCGGCGAGGTGCGCCTGGCGGCCCTGGAGACCGCCCAACTCGCGCCGGATCTGCGCCTGGTGCCGACCGTGGCGAGCCTGCTGGGCGACCGGGCCGACGAGGTCCGCTACCAGGCGCGGCGCTTCCTGAAGACCGCGGCCTGCCAACAGGCCGAGCCGCTGCAGGCGGTGCTGGACCTGATCCTGGACGCCTCGAGCGACGTCAGCGAGCGGATCGGCGCCATGCAGGCGTTGATGTATGCGCACCGGATGGAGGCCGTGGCCGAGGTCCTGCACCGGGCGATGGAAGACCCACACCCCGCCGTGCGCCTGTGGGCTGGCAAGGCCCTGACGAGCTTCGAGGACCGGACGGCCACGGCCGTGCGCCTGGTGGCCAGCCTGCGGGAGTCGCCGGCGCGGGAGATGCAACTCTCGCAACTCTGGGCCCTGGCCCGACTGGGGGTGCCGGAGGGGCGGGAGCACCTGGTCCCGGCAGCCCAGAGCCCGGACCCCGAGGTGGCCGCACCCGGCATCTACGGCCTGGGCCTGGCCTGCGATCCGCGCGACCTGCCCCTGCTGCGCAACCTCCGCGACCGGAACCCGGCCTGATCGTGAAGGCCTTGGTCTTCCACCAACCCGACGGGGTGGTCCTGTGGCCCCTGGAGGAGGTGGCGCTGCTGCGGGAGGAGTGGGACGGCCGCCTGGAGGCCACCTCCAAGGACGGCGAAGCAGCCTGGCGCCCCGGGCCCCTGGCTCCCCACGCCGGTCCCCCGCTGCACCCGGTTTCGCCGGGCGTGCTGATCAACCCCCGGTACGTGCAGAGGGAGGGCGAGGTTCTGCGCCTTCCAGGGGGCTGGACGCTGCCCGCCACCCCGCTGCCGGCCGCGGATCCTCCCCCTCCCCGGGATCCCGAGGAGCCCCTGGCCATGGTCTACAGTCGCCCGGGCTGGACCTGGCTGACCCGGACCGGAGAGCGGCCGGGGCCCAAGACCGAGGCGGAAGGTCGGCGTCTGTACCCCGACCTGGTCCGGGCCGGACGCTGGCTGGTGCGGCCCAAAGCCCTGCGCCGGATCCAGCGCCTGAAGGGTGGGGACCGGGCGCGCCTGGTGCTGGAGTCGGGCGCCGAAGCTGAGATGGTGTGGAACTCGGTCGAAGAGGTGGCCTGCGCCCTGGGCCTGCCCTTCCCGAACCTGCAGGAGCACCTTCCCGTCGGCCACCAGAGGGTCTACGCCATGGGCTTGAGGGACTGGCCTGAGGAACTGATGGAGATGACGCCGGCGGACCTGAACCGCATCGCGGCTGGGAGCCTGGCGCGCCTGGTGGAGATGGCCCTGTGGCAGGTCTACCGGCTGCGGTCGCAGGGGCACGACTTGCCTTACGGGCGCAACCCCCGCGGCCTGTACTACAACCCCATGGTCGTGCTGGCCAACCGGGCGGGGTTGTCCGCGACCGGACTGGCGGAGATCCAGACCCTTCCGCCGACCCTACGGGCCCTGAGGGAGGTCTCGCTGGAAAGGGGCCCCGAGGCCCTGGCCGCCTCGGACCGCGACCGGCTGTGGCTGGTCCTGCTGGACCGGTTGGAGCTTTTCGTGGGCACCTGGCGGCTTTTCACCTACGGGGAGCTGGGCTTCGTCGACCGCGGGGAGGGGGATCGCAGGATCGGGGTGGCCCGGCCCGAGGTGCTGCTGCTGGCCGAGAAGGAGAGCCTGCTGCAGGACGCCCTGCAGGTGGCCGAGGCCTTCGACGTGTCCCTGCTGGTGCTGGGCGGAGCTCCCACCTTCATCGCCGTGGAGTTCCTGGTGGAGGCCCTGGGCGACCGTCTGGAGGGACCGGTGACCCTGGTCTCGTTGTGTGACTTCGACCCCTACGGATGGCACTTCCCCCAGGCCACTGCCGTCATGCTGGAACGCTACGGGGTCGGGACCCGGGCGATCCACCGCCTGGTCCTGCCCCGACGGTTCACTCCGGAGGAACTGGAGGTGGTGGCCCTGCCGCTGCCGCCCGGTTCGGCGGGGCGGCCCGAAACCCGACGCTGGCTGGAGGAGAGCGGCGGCGTGGGTGGGCGTCCCCTGGGCATCTACGCCGACTATCTGCGCCCCGTGGAGCGCCTGGTGGAGGCCTTCCGGCAGGAGACGGGACTGGAGGTCCAGCCGTGAACCCGATGATCACCGTGGACAGAGAAGGCCTGGTCCTGCGGCCCCGCGACCGGGTGGCGATGGTCCGCGAGGAACTGGCGGGGAGAGTGGAAGTCCTCAACGAGGAGGGGAGTCTCTCGTGGAGGCCGGGTCCCCTGGACGAACTGGCAGGCTGGCCGATGGTGGTGGTGGCCCCGGGGGTCCTGGTGAATCCTGCACATGCAACCGTCCAGGGGGAATTCCTGGCCCTGCCGGGAGGTTTCCGGGTGCGGGGTGCGCTGCCCGCCGCTCCCCCTGCCCCGCCGCCCCGGCCGGAGGACCCGGAGGTGCCCTTCGTGGGAGTCCGGGCCTCGGAAGTCCTGGCATTGGAGGTGAAGCGCCGCACCTCCACCTGGTGGACCGATCGCGGTCCCCTGGAGCCCCCGGAGCTGAGGGGGCGGAAGTGGTCGGGCAAGAACCAGGCGGCGCTGCACCCCCAGTTGGTGAAGGCGAGCCAAGACTGGTATTTCAATCCCCCGCGCCTGCGACATTTCAGGAGGGGGACGGGCCGCAGGCGGTTCCTGGAGTTCCTGGTGGGCCTGGACGACGGGACGTTTGTGAAGCTGGGCCTCCAGGGAGGTCAGGACCTGGCCCTGGGCCTGGGACTTTCCGACCCCGACCTGCCGGGCCCGGAGAGCCAGGGCCAGGCCAGCCTGCGGCGCCTGGGCGTCCGGAGCTGGCCCGTGAGCCTGGGGGTGGCCCCGGCGGACCTGCTGCGGCGGGAGTTCGCCGGGGACCCCCGGCGCCTGCTGGCCAACCTGGCCGCGCAGACGGTGCAGGCCCGGCGCCTGGGCGAGTCGATCCCCGACGGGCGCAGCCACCGGGGTTACTACTACGTCCCCGTGCGCGGCGCCCTGATCCGGGCCGGCCTGGTGGCCACGGGACCCGGCGCGGAGGTCCGGCTGCCGCTGGACGAGGACGCCGCCTGGGAGCTGACCTGCGACGTGCTGGCCCAACTGGTGGGTGAAGTCCAGGCCTTCACCTACCAGGACATGGGCTTCCGGGATCTCAAGCCCGAGAACCGCCTGCTGGGGGCCCGCCTCCCCCACCTGGTGCTGCTGACCGAGAAGGAGTCCCTGGTGGAGACCGCCCGGGAGGCCCACCACCGCCTGGGGATCACCGTCCTGGTCACTGCGGGTGTGCCCACCCTGATGAGCGCGGAGTTCCTGGCCGAGGACCTGCGCCGGCTGGCCAAACCCGAGATCCAACTGCTGTCCTACTGCGACTACGACCCGGTGGGCTGGGACATCCCCGTCATCTTCGAGGCCCAGTTGCGGCGCTACGGGATCGCCGTGGGAAGCCTGCGCCGGCTGGTCACGCCCGAGAGCTTCACGCCGGAGGAGGTGCAGCGCCTGGCCGTTCCCCTCCCCTCCCAGGGTTACGAGTGGGGCTTCCGCGTCCGCCGCTGGCTGCGCGAGACGGGAGGCGTCGGCGGCAAGGCCCTGGGCCTGCACGCCGACCACCTCCCGCCCGAGCGGGTGCTGGCCGCGGTGGAACGGGCGGTGGAGGGGGGGTCAATTTCTTGCAGCGCGCTTCCCTGCACTGCCGGACCGGCATCAAGCCCCGACAATGAGGGGATGGGGTTGACTACCGTCGCGCGTCCTGGCTGGTGTCCGGACGGCTTCGGGCCCGCCCGGGGGCCAGTCCGAAGAGGCCGAACAGTTCCTCTTCCGTCAGCGTCTGGGCCAGGTCCAGGCTGACGTCGTCCACAACCTCCTGGAACAACTGGCGCTTGGTCCGCAGAATGTCGTCGATGCGTTCTTCGATGGTGTCGACGCAGATATAGCGGAAGACGTGGACCGGGAACTCCTGGCCCATCCGGTGCGCCCGGCTGTCGGCCTGCTCCTCGATGGCGGGATTCCACCAGCGATCCAGATGGAACACGTAGGAGGCGCTCTGCAGGTTCAGGCCGACCCCCCCTGCCCGCAGCGAGAGCGCCAGCACCTTGTGTTGCACATCGCGCGTGAAGCGGTCGACGATGGCGCAGCGCTGCCCGGGCGAGAGGGCGCCGGTGTATTCCAGGGGCTGGAACCGCCTCAGAGCGTGGCGGACGACTCCCGTCCCGAAGAACTGGTCGGTGAACTGGGAGAAGACCAACGCTCGGTGCCCCTGCTCTACCAGCGTGTCGATGCGGGCGCCGAGGTCGTCCATCTTGGCCGACTCGCCGCTGACGGGGTCCCGGTTGCACAGTTGCTTCAGCCGGGTGATGAGCTCCAGGACGTGGGTGACACGAAGCGCGTCACCCTTGGCTCGCAGGTGGACCACCCCGGTCTGCTCGGCCTCGTCGTAGGCCGCGCGCTGCCGGGGATTGAGCTCCAGGTCCAACTCGATGACGCGCCGGGGCGGGAGTTCGGGGAGGACCTCGGCCTTCCGGCGCCGCAACTGGACCTCCCGCAGGCGCTCCAGGACTGCCGGCCGCCCCCCGTAACGGCACCGCCCTTCCCCATCCAGGAACTCCAGGATCGACAGGACATCCTCCAGGCAGTTCTCCAGGGGCGTTCCGGTCAACGCCCAGCGCCTGGCCGCCGACACCTTCTTGCAGGCCCGTGCCACGCCGGTCTCCCGATTCTTGATGCGGGATGCCTCGTCCAGGATGACGACCCCCCAGGGCCTGCGCAAGACCGGGGAGTCTCGCAGTTCAAGGGTGTCCCCACGAAGGGTCTCGTAGCTGACCAGCTTGACCTGGGCCGGCGCCTGCCAGAGCGCCGCCCGGTCCTGAGCGGGGCCGGCAACCACGGTCGCGCGCAGCTCGGGAGCCCAGAGCCGCAGTTCTCGAGCCCACTGCCGGGTCAGGGAGGCCGGGCAGGCGATGAGCGCACTCCGAATCTCCCCCTGCGCAAACAGGACCCGGAGCGCCCCGATGGCCTGGATGGTCTTGCCCAGGCCCATGTCGTCCGCCAGCAACAGTTCGTCGCGCTGGACGAGGGCCGCCAGGCCGACCTTCTGGTAGGGCAGCAAGGGAGCATGCCAATCGAGGACGCCTCCGGGTTCCCATAGGAGCCTCGGGGGTGGTTGCAGGACCGCTGAGAGCCGGCGCAAGAGGGCGAGTTCTGCGCTGACCTCCGGCGCAGGCTGCTGGCGCGGACCCGCCGAGCGGGCCTGCAATTCGGTCGACCTGGCCTGGAGAGGGGCCTCCAACCAGCGGACGGGGAGGCTCGTCGCCCGGCCGCCTCTCGGGAGCGCGGGCGCGACGCAGCAGGCTGCTCCCGGCACCCACGGACGTTCCAGGATGGAACGGGCGGGTCCAGGGGGCGGCACGTCGACGCCGCGACTGCAGGGAGCCGGTGGCTGCGGGTTCCAGGGGCGGACGAGCGGCAAGCGCGCTCGAAGGAAGCTGCGCAGGGGACGCCGGCCCCGGATCAAGCCTGCAGGTCCCAGGGTGCCTCGGGATAGACCTCCCGAAGTCCAGCCCGCAGGCGCGTGCAGGGCTCAGTCGCCAGTCCCCTGTGCTGCAGAGCCTGCGCCAGTCGGTGGGCGCGCATGGTTGGCCCCGGAGGGTCGTTGACCCACGTCCACTGCAGCTCCTCCGGCCCGGAACCAGCGGTAACCCGGGCGAACGGAATCGAGGGTGCCAGCTCGGCCCGACAGAATTCGCTACTGCCGAGCCAGGCCGGGCAGACCAGGAGGTCGGGATCTCGTCGGCAGGCCTCGAAGAGGGAGTGGGCGAGACTCGCGACCCCAAGATGGTGGACCTGGGAAGCGGACCACAGGAACCCGGCCGGGGCCGCCAGCGAGTTGTGGACGAACTCCAGGGGGCGCCCCCAGGCGTCGATCAGCAGAAGGGCGCCGTAGAAGGTCCCTGACGCCGGAAGCCAGACCACGTCCAGAAATGCGGCCGCTCCGTCCTCCTGGGCTGGCGTGACCTTACGGTAGGGGACCGGCATGCCTACTCGTCGTCGCCGTTGGTGGCCAACTCGTCGTCGCCGATCTCGTGCTGGTCGAAGACCACGTCCTCGACCTCGACATCCGGGGCTTCCTCCGGGTAGAACCTGTGGAGGTCCCACTGGGTGATCCAGCGACGAATGCGCTGCCGGATGGGGGTCGTCCGCTCGTAGTGATCGTCCGGGTAGTCGGGGACCGCCAATCGGTAGGCCTCCTGGTAGAGGGACTTGATGCGGTAGCGCATCGCCTCCACCTCGGCCTCGGTGGGCTCGGTCAGCGGCAGGCCGTCCTTGAGCAACTGGATCCCCTCGCGGGCCAACTCGTCCCTCTCGTCTCCGCCGAACAGGCCTTGCTGAAGCCCGACCAGCTTCAGCTCGTCCTCATACACGACCGAGGTGGCGAAGGTGCTGGTCATGGCCAGCACCGGGATGATCCCACTGCCCGGCTGCCTCGCCACGCGGGCCCACCACCCCAGCTCCTCGTAGGCCGCCAGCCGCTGCTTCTTTGAGAAGTGCGCGATGCGCTCGACCTCGTCGATGAGGACGACCAGCCCGTGGCAGCCGCACGCCCGGACCATCTGCGTGAAGACCTGGATGCGGTCGTGGGCCAAGGCGTGGTTCCGCGGGCCGCCCTTCAGGTCGTAGGCCGCCGCGGCGTTGAGCTCTTTGAGCTTCTGGTTGAGCACCGTCTTGGCGAGGGGCTTGCCCTCGAAGTCTCCGAGGATCTGGACGAGGAGCTCCGGGTCCGAGGTGAACTCCTCATAGAGATGGAGCATCGCCCGGAAGCGGTCGTTGAGGCCTTCCAGACCATCCGCCCAGGAACGCAGTTCCGCGAACTGCGGCGAGTGGGGCCGCAGCTCGCCGGCCAGGGCGCGCAGGGCCTTCCCGGTGCGTCTGGGGGCCCGGGCATTCTCAGCCAGGCTCTTGAGCACGACGTGCCCATTCCCGAGAGGCATCTCCGGGCTGGCGACGATGTAGCTGGTGGCGAAGTCCCTGGATTCAGCAACCGACTCCAGGTATTCCAGAAGGTGCGTCTTCCCGAAGCCGAAGTTCGCGCGCACGACCAGGGCGCGCCCCGGATCGCCCTGCTCGACCGCCGCCAGGGCCAACTCGAAGGCTTCCCGGATGGCTGCCTGGGTCGTCCCGAGTTGGGCCACGGCGTGTCGACTGGGGACCCCCGAGCGGAGACCCTCGATGGCAGCGCGCGAGAAGTTGGACCCGATCATGCGTCACCTCCGAGGTGAACCAGCGAGGCAGCGGGGTTGGCGCGGGAGGCCCCTCGAACCTCCAGACCGATTCTGGTCTGCAGTGCATCGTAGTTGAAGTAGTTGCGCGGGCTGGAGGCATCGTAGAAGTCGGGACTGGTCAGGATGACCAGCACGAGACGCTCGAACCAGTCGATCTCGTCGATGAACCGGCGGATCGTCGAGAGCATCTGGTGGTAGGCGTTGTCGCCGTAATGGACGGCGAAGGGTTCAGGGGCGTCGATCAAGTTCAGAAGCTCCCGATGGTCCGCCCCACTGCGGATCGCCTCCTCCAGGCGCTTCAGCTTCTGGTCATTGTGCACGGTCTTGCTGAGCTTCTTGTACTCGTAGGGGCGAAAGTCCAGTGTCACCACCAGGCCCGTCTTCCCGATTCGGGGCAGCCAGCGGCAGAAGGACTCCAGCATCGTGCGGGCGTTGGCCTGGGTGATGCGGTCGTAGATCTGGACCTTCTTCAGCGCTGCCGCCCCTCCGGGGAGTGCCCGGCCGGCAAACCACCCCAGCAGCACCTCTTCGGTCGTGGGAGGCGCAGAGTCCGGCATCAGTTGGGCGCGCCCGAGCGCGGTGACCGCCGTCCGAAACTCGACAGCCATCCCCAGGTCCCGGAGTTGGGGCGTCGCCAACTCCAATTGGTACTGGTTCATCAGGTCGGCAGGGTCCCGACCGTTGTCGGCCGCGATGCCCTCGAGGTCGTTCAGGGCCCGGTGGGAGGAGATCCGGATGCCGCGCGACTCCAGGTGCCTGCGCGCCTGCTCGGCGGCCCGGGCTCGAAAGTCGACCTCGCGGGTGACCTCGAAGAAGAAGCGGTCGATGCGGTGCACGTCCTTCTTCTTGCCGTCCTCGTCCGTGGCCGCCGGGTCCAGGTGCGCGTAACAGTAGTTGCCCTCCCGGGCCATGGCCTCCACGGACTGGCGTACGCGATCCAACTCGGCGGCAGGCCCGGTCGCGACCTTGACGACAGAACCCCCGGCTGGGACGAAGTCGTCGAGATACTCCTCCCGCAGGACCTTCAGCCATCGCTCAGTCGGCAGCGGTCGGGCCAGGCTCAACAAGCTCATGACCTTCCTCCTAGTGGAACTCGATCCCGTAGTAGCGGACCGGCGATCCATCCTCGCGGTAGACGGTGAAGATGTCGGATTCCCTGGCCTTGGCCGAGGGGTATTCGAAGCTGAAGCGCTTGCCGTCGCGGGTCAACCTGACTTCCGAGCGGGCCAATGCGTGGATCTGCAGGCCGAAGTCGGGCCGTGGATTGTCCTTCTTCCAGCCGGGCGCCTGGGCGAAGCGGTCCCAGATCTCGCGGAAGGTCACCATCGGCGCGCCCCTCCGAGGCAGATCCTTCCAAGCCTGGTAGAGATGCTCGAGGAACTCCTGGGCTCCCCCACTGGCCTTCTTGTCGCGCAGCCGCTTCAACTCCGCCACGACCACCTTGGGGCGCAGCTTCGGCCAGGCCTTCTTGCCGATCTGCAGCGTCGTCCGGCCCGGGACCGAGCGGACCAGGACCGGGGGGGCCACGAGGTGCGAGGCATCCTGGAGCACCAGGAGTTGCGCCTTCTCACCGGCCGAGACGAGTTCCTGGCGCCAGCGGTCGCTCTCCAGATACTCGCGGGCATCGAACTCCCATGAATCCTTGGCGTCCTGCGCCTTCTGTGCAACCTGGGGCAACAACTCCTCGACCAAGGCCTGGGTCTTGTCCCTGGTGAGCAGGTCCCCTTCGGCAGTAGCCTTCCTCCAGGCCTTGGCGGCGGCAGCCAGGCGGTTGCACGCCTTGTGCAGGTCCTCCAGCCAGACCTCGTGCTCGTGCAGAGTCTCTTCGAGCGATTTGAGGGCAGTTTCGATCGTCACGGGCTTCGTCCCCTCGGTCCTGATGGTGGCGGCTGCTCTTCGGCTGGAACGGGCCCGCCCCTGCCAAAGGCCTTCGCTGAGGACCTGAAGCGACCATACCAGGGCGCGGTGTCACAGGTTGTCAGGGGTGCGCGGTTTCCATGAATCCGTCAGCGGGCGCTTCGGAGCGACCTGGAGACCACGAAGGGCATGAAGGGCCCTCTCGAGACGGGTCCAGGTGGGCGGGAGGGAGGCGATCTTTCCTGCATGAATCTGCGGCGATGCCGCAGATTCATGCAGGAAACCTGCTGGGAGCTGGAGGCGGGCGTCACGCTGGGGTGCTGGAGAACCGGAGCAACGCCCTGGCCCACACGGGTGACCACGAAGAAGTGCGGGCCGTGGTGTTGGCGAGCGCTTCAGGCCCGCGGGTGGCTTGGCATCCGATCCTCAACGATTGCTGGCAGGTCCACCAACAGGAGGTCCGGCCCCGGCTCGAGCCCCCGGAACCCCGACCGGGAGAAGAGGGCATAGCGGGCCCTTCGATCCGCCAGTTCGAGCACGCGAGTGGCTTTCGATTGCAGGTCCCGCAACACCGCGGGCCCGACCGGAGCGCTCGACCATTTGCACTCGCCGAAGAGGGCATCCTGGCGATCGAAGGCCACCAGGTCGATCTCCTGATCCCGGGTCCACCAGCGACCGATCGCGTCCGGGTGGAAGCCGATCTCCCCCGCCAGGGATCGATGTCGTAGCCACTCGCGGCAGAGTTCCTCGAAGACCGGCGCCACGAAATGGGCCATCTGGGGCATGATGCGGCGCTCGAGGACCTTGGCGCCCTGGCCGGCGTGCAATTCCGTGATGTGCGGCTGCACGAAGCGGAACCAGAAGCGGAAGAAGGGGTCGGCGAGCCGGTATCTGCCCTTTCGGCTCCGGAGAGGATCCCGTTCGGTCGCCGGCACCTCGCGGTCCACCAGTTCCAGGGCGACCAGGCTGTTCAGATATCGCCCGGCAAAGGACCGTTCCAGCCCGATATCCTGCGCGATCTCGTTCAGGCGGGTGTTCCCGGCTGCCACCGAGGAGAGAATGGCGAAGTAGTGACGGGGCTCGCGGAACTCCTGGTGCAGCAGGAGCCGGGGCTCTTCAAAGAGGTAGGACACGGGGTCGAGCACCCTCTGGCAGAGGTTCTCGCGCAGGGACAGCAGCGGATCGAACTTCGCAAGCCAGGCCGGCGTACCGCCCAGACAAGCATAGGCCAGCACCTGGTCCTCGGCCTTCCAGGCCGGCACGAAGAGCCGGGCTCCCCAGAAGTCCATGGCCCGCAGTCGCATCTGTCCGGTGCGACGGCCGAAGAGCGGGCTCTTCTGGGAAAGCACTTCGTCTTCCATGAAGCTGACCGACGATCCGCAAAGGACAAGGCGCACCTCGCGGTCCTTCCAGGTCCGGTCCCAGATCTTCTGGAGGAGCGACGGCAGCGCCGGCTCACCCTGGCAGAGGTAGGGGAACTCGTCGAGCACCAGGTCGAGCGGGCCTTCGCGCGACTCGAGGTAATCCAGGAGGGTCGGCCAGTCCTCGGGAGGACGAGCCGCCAGGAAGTGGTCTTCGAGGGCCTCTCCCAGGCTCCGGGCCAGGCCTCGCACGTGCAGAGCCGACGTCCCAAGGTCTCCGGTGAAGAAGACCCCTCCCCGGGGAGCCATGAAATGGCGTAGAAGCTCCGTCTTGCCGATCCTCCGCCGCCCATAGAGCACGAAGAGGACACTCCCCGAGGCAGGGATGGCCCGGTGCAAGGCCTCCAGTTCAACAGCCCGATCCAGGAAAGGCATACAAAAGTAATTTACTCTGGAGTAAACAGTTCCTTCCCGCCGCTCCCGATCTCCCTGTTCCCATGCTCCTGGCCGGAATTGGCGCCCACCTCGGTGCCGAGTCCGCGTCTTGAGGAATGGCGCCGGGGCGTCCTGTTCCCCTCCCAAGTTGACAGAGGTCCTTCGGGGAATCCCCGGTGAGCTACCAGGAGGGGTGAGCATGGACACACAGGCTCATGAGGCAACGCCCAATACCCCGCAACCACCCCGACCTTCCCAGGCTCCAAGCCCACAGGAATCCTCCCTGGGTCGCGCCAATTCAAGGTGGGTCCGGACTTCCGGTCGAGAGGTGTCCCGTGAAGAAGACTGGTCTGCTGGTCCTGCTTTTCGCCCTGGTCCTCCTGGTCTTGACCGTGCACGCCCCGGCGCGAGGCGCAGCCCCCTGGCAGCGGCCGGGAACCCGCGCCGGCGAGGAGGTGGCCGGGCCCGATGGAGGCCGGATGGTGTGGGTCCCGGCGGGCGAGTTCATGATGGGCTCGGCCGACGGCGCCCCCGACGAGAGGCCGATGCACCGGGTCCGCCTGAGCCGGGGATTCTGGCTGGGCAAGACCGAGGTGACGGTGGCCCGGTGGCGACGCTACTGCCAGCAGGCGAAGGTTCCGCTGACCGCGGAGATCTTCGTTCCCGAGGATCATCCGATGTCGGGCGTGAGCTGGTTCGACGTCCAGAAGTACTGCCGGTTCTACGGGCTGTCCCTGCCCACCGAGGCGCAATGGGAGTGGGCGGCGCGCGGGCCCGAGGGGCGCCGCTACCCCTGGGGGAACCGCTGGGACCCGAGCCGCTCCTGCAACAAGGAGAATCCAGGGCCCGAGGGGTTCACCTGTCCGGTCGGCAGCTACCCCGCCGGAGCAAGCTGGTGCGGCGCCCTGGACATGGCGGGGAATCTCGCAGAGTGGTGCGCCGACTGGTACAGCGAGTCCGGCTATGCGGGCACGCCCGAGGTGGATCCCCAGGGGGCGGCCCAGGGCACCGAACGGGTCTGGCGGGGCGGCTACTGCTGGGCCGATGCCAAGGAATGCACGACGACCCGGCGCTTCGGCAGCGAACCGGACAACGACGGCGGAGCCGGCTGTCTGCGAACCTGCTTCGTGCCATAGAGGGTTCCGCCCGGCCACCGGGCTGAGCGTTCCTGACCCGAAGAATCCCCCCAGGGCAGCCGCCCGCGAAAAAGCCGGAGACTTGGACGGTTGGCCGAGGCGGCCGGGGTGCCCCGCAAACCAGCCCCCTCCTCTATGGAAGCCGGGAGACCCGAGCGTCTGGCCGAGGCGTTGACCACGGCCCTTCCCTGCCCACGCGCGGCACCCGGGTCCCTCTGGAGCGCCCGGACCAGATCGGATGGAGGGTGGATGAGGCGTTGGCCGCAGCTCTCCCCCGCCCGTCCCTGCTCAGCGTCCAGCCACCTGGATGGTTGCCAGCGCGGGCACAATCTCCTCGGCGACCAGGTCGAAGGCGGCCGGGTCGTGCACGTCGGGCACGTTGAAGATCGCCTCGTCGATGCCCAGGGCGGCAAGTTCGTGGAGGTGCTCCAGCACCTGGGCGGGGGTCCTGGTCCTCCCCTTCCCGTCCCGGCTCAGGGCCAGGGTGTCCAGGGTGGTCTTGTGGATCTGGGCGGGATCTCTTCCGGCCCTGTGGCAGTGCTCGGAGAGGACCTCCAGCTTGTGGCGCAGCACGTCCTTCCCGGCGTGGGCGAAGAGGTTGCAGCCCTGCGCGTATTCCGCCACCAGACGCAGGGTCTTGCGCTCGCCCATGCCGCCGATCAGGATCGGCGGGTGGGGCCTGGACAGGGGCTGGGGGACGCACAGCGTCTCTTCGAGTTGATAATGCTTCCCCCGCCAGGGGCCATTGCTTTCCGACCACATCTGCCGGGCGATCTGCAGGGTCTCCTCCAGGCGCTCGAAGCGCTCGGAAGTGCCGGGGAAAGGGATCCCCAGGCCGCGATGCTCGCGCTCGAACCAGGCGGCGCCGACTCCAAACCAGGCCCGCCCTCCCGAGAGCACGTCCAGGGTGGTGACCTTCTTGATCAGCAGCCCCGGAAGGCGATAGGTGACCCCGGTCACCATCGTGCCCAGGCGCATCCGCCGGGTGTGGGCCGCCACGAAGGCCAAGGTGGTATAGCCCTCCAGCATGTCCATCTCGGCGGGGCCGACGTAGGCGATCTGGAAGAGGTGGTCCATGACCCAGAAGCTGGAGAAGCCCACCTCCTCGGCGCGTCGGGCGATCCGGGCCAGGGTGGGGGCGAGCTGTTCGGGCCCGCCTGGCCAGGTGAAGTTGGGGACCTGCAGGCCAATCTGCATCGGGGCAACCTCCAATCCTGAAAGTAGGATTCGCCCTCCGTGCGCCGGACCATTCCGAAGTGGCAGGTCCCGGGGCAGACCAGCCCCCGCCAGGGGACAATGGGGCCGGCCGTGCGCTGTCCGGTCAGCCAGGCCGGCCATGGCCGCTCGCCCACGCCGGACGCACGCCCACGCCGGGACCTTCCCCCAGGGCCAATCCTTCAGGCCAGCGGGTCCTCCGGCCAGGGGTGGCGAGGGTAGCGGCGGGCCAGTTCGCGGCGGATCCGGGGCCAGTGGCGCTCCCAGAAGCCGGCGAGATCGCTGGTGATCTGCACTGGGCGCTGGTTGGGGGCCAGCAGGTGCACCACCAGGGGGAGCCTGCCTCCGGCGATCCGCGGGGTCTGGCGCATCCCGAAGAAGTCGGCCATCCGGGAGGCAACATAGGGTGGGGCGTCGGCCGGGTAGTGGACCGGAGCCCGCCTGCGCCCGGCCAGCGAGACGTGGGTCGGCGCCAGGGAGTCCAATCGCGCCTGGCGCTCGGGCCCCAGCGCCCGTCCCACCTCGGCGATCATCCAGGCGGCCGCGCGCTCGCGCACCTCGCGAAGGCTGGTGCAGGTCCGACACAGACCGGCCAGCAGTTCCCGGAACCCGAAGTCATTGGGGAGCTTGAATCCGGCCTCCGGCATGGCCCGGTCCAGGGCCTCCACCCGCGCCTTGAGGCTCTCCAGCACGCCCGAGCCCAGGTCTTCGGGATTCAAGGTCAGGGCCGAGCGCAGCAGAAGATCGCCAGCCTCGGCTCCCGGGGCGGCGACCTTTCTGGATTCGTGCAGGACCAGCTCTCCGTAGCGCAAGGTCTCGCGGGTCTCCACCCTCCCCTGGGACGGGTTCCACTGCAGCTCGGTCCGCTCTTCCACGAGCTCCGGGTAGTCCAGGAGCCAGGCGGGGTCCACGGGGCTGGCCAGTCGGACCAGTCGCCCCTTGCCGGGTGTCTCTTCGGCCTCCAGGGCCACCAGCCACTCGACGCCGTGGGCAGCCGACTCCTCGGCCAGGCGCGCCCCTCCCCCCAGGGCCAGCAGCAACTCCGCGCCCTGGCGAGCCCGGGCCACGCGGTCGGGAAAGGCGGAAAGGATCGCCTGCAGGAGGGGGTCGTCGCCGGACTGGGGAGGCTCGGGGCAGCCGGGCGGTGAGGTCGGGGGAAGGTCGCCGGGCATGGCAGGCTCGGCGCCGCGCGGGAGGCGACGGTAGGCCTCTTCGAGTTGCCGGGCTGCGCGCAGGACGCTGGCCACGGCGGGATTCGCCTTGTTCCGAAGCAGGCGCTGGCGCCAGAGGAGATCCGAGTCGCCGTGTCCTCGAGGCCCCTTCCCCCTGCCCTCCAGGGGAGCTCCCCGCAGCAGGTCCCTCTCGCTCAGGAGGGCCGCCAGCTCGCAGCCATCCCGCGTGCGCCCTCGGCGCCGACACTCCAGGAGGAGCCGCGCGGCCCGGGGGGCAGCGGGCAGGGCGGCCATCCCTCGCCCCAAGCCGGTCAGGCTGCCCTCGCGCAGGGCGCCCAACAACTCCAGCAGGTGGCGGGCCCGCTCCAGGGCCTCGGAGGGCGGCGCCTCCAACCAGGGGAGTGCCTCGGGTTCCTCCAGGCCCAGGGCGTGGAGGGTGAGCAGCAGCTCGGCCAGTTCCAGGCGCGCGATCTCGGGCACCTCGGCCTCGGGCCTGGAGAGGTAGTCGGCCTGGGAGTACAGGCGCAGGCACTGCCCCGGCCCGGTGCGACCCGCCCGACCGGCCCGTTGATCGGCCGAGGCGCGGCTGATCCGCTCGACCTGCAGGCTGGAAAGGCCCGACCAGGGATTCTGGCGGGGGATGCGGGCCAGACCGCTGTCCACCACGACCTCCACGCCGGGCACGGTGAGCGAGGACTCGGCCAGGTTCGTCGAGAGGATCAGCTTCCGCCCCCCTTCGGGACGGAGAGCCTCATCCTGGGCCTCGGGGGAGAGATCGCCATGCAGGGGCATCACCCGCGCGCCGTGCCGCTCCGCAACACCGCTGCAGGCCTCGTGGGCCCGGCGGATCTCGGCAGCCCCGGGCAGGAAGACCAGCACGTGCCCCCGGGTTCGCGTCAAGGCTCCGGAGACCGCCTCCTGCACCCTTGTCTCCAGCGCTCGAGGGTCGTGGCGGGGTTCGAAGCGGATCTGCACGGGGTGGACCCGCCCCTCGGCTCGGACGAGAGGGGCTCCACCCAGTTGCGCCTGCAGCTTTTCTCCCCCCAGGGTGGCCGACATGATCAGCACGCGCAGCTCGGCTCGCCGGGCCTGAAGCCGTCGGGTCAGGGCCAGGGCCAGATCCCCGGGGAGGTGGCGCTCGTGGAACTCGTCCAGCAGGAGGAAGTCGACCCCGCGCAGGTGAGGGTCGTCGACGAAGCGCCGGATCAGGATGCCCTCGGTGGCATAGACCAGGCGGGTGGCCGGGCCGGTGCGGTCGTCGAAGCGGACCTGGTAGCCCACCGTGGCTCCCACCGGCTGGCCCCGACGAGCCGCCACGAAGCGGGCCGCCCAGCGAGCAGCAACGCGGCGAGGCTCCAGCACCAGGATTCGCGAGGCGGGGTGCGCCTCCAGCAGGGCCTCGGGAACCCGAGTGGTCTTGCCCGAGCCCGGAGGGGCCTCCAGCAGGACCAGGGGCTCGCGCTCCAGGGTGGACAGGAGTCGGGGCAGGATCGCCTCGACAGGCAGGACTTCACTCACGGCGACCGGTTTCCGCAGCGGGGCCGAGAGCCCTGCGCGTGCCGGCCCGGGCCCTGGCGGCGCCGAGTCCGCTCCCCCGCCGCCCCTACCTGGGCAGGCTGACTTTTCCGTCTTCGACCAGGCAGCGGCCCTGGGCGGCCAGGAGGTCCACGGCCTGGTCCAGGCGCTCGCGCAGCCGCTTGCCCAGGCGCGAGAATCCGAAGAGCTGGGCGGTGCCGCGCACCAGGTCCGCCTGGGCCAGGCCGCAGCACTGCTCGAGCAGGGCCTCGGCGGCGTTGGCCAGCTCGGCCAGCGGGATGCTCTCCAGGTCCCGAGCCTCCTCGCCTGGGGGGCTCAGGCGATAGCCTCGCCAGGAGGTCGGGTCCTGGTCGGGTCTCCACACGGTGTCCTCGACCACGTGGGCCAGCTCCCGGCCCAGGCAGCGCTTCAGCCTGGACTCCAGCCGGGAGGTCACCTTCTGCAATCCCCAGAGTGCCCCGACCCGCCGGGCCAGTTCCTTGACGGGGATGGGGGCCTCCTTCTCCAGCACCTGGCGGACGCTGGCCTGGACGGCGGCGGTGGCGAGGGCCTCGTAGAAGGCCTCGGGCTGGCCGTGGCAGAGGTCGGTGCGCATCCGGGTATAGAAGCTGACGCCTGCGGGCAGGGTCGGATCGCCGGCCGGTCTGGGCGACGCCCCGGCAGACGTGCCCGGCGCCCCGGCAGATGACGAGCCGACCCTCGACACGACACCGGCAGACAGGCTCCCCGCCAGCGCAGCCCCTCCAGGGTTCGCCGCTTCCCCCAGCCGCTGGTAGGCGCCCGTGGCCTGGGGCTCGTGGACCGTCTCGGGGACCACCGACAGGGGCGCGGGGGGGGCACTCGCCGAGGACGCACCCGCGTCACCCGGCGCGAGAGGTGGAGCCAACGAGGCGAGGCTCAGGTCACCCGACCCGAGGGCTGAAGCCGCCGAGGCCGCCCCCGCGTCACCCGAGGCGGGAGATCCCGGCCCCGGCCGCTGGGCGCGGGCCTGACGCAGCGCCTCCTCCAGTCGCTGGATCTCGCGGGCCGGGTCGAACCACCAGTCGCTGGACCAGATCCGGTGCAGCCGCCAGCCCAAGCCATTGAGCACGGCCTGGCGCAGGCGGTCCCGGTCCCGAGCGGCCCTCGAGGCCTGATAGTTGGCCCCGTCGCACTCCACCCCCAGCAGGTAGGAGCCGGGGCGCTCGGGGTCCAGGACGGCCAGGTCCACCCGGAAGCCGGAGCTGCCGACCTGTTGGCGGACCGACCAGCCGCGCTCTTCCAGTTCACGGGCCACGGTTTCTTCAAACGGGGACTCGCGCTCGGCGGCCGCCTGGGCGGTCTTGACCTCCGCCAGGGCCTGGGGCCCCCGACGCGCGAAGTCCAGGAAGCGCTTGAAGTGAGCCACCCCCTTGGCCGAGGTCCGGGCCAGGTCGATCATGTCGGGTTGCAGGGTCGAGAAGACGACCAGCAGTTCCCGGGCCCGGGTGATGGCCACGTTCAGGCGGCGCTCTCCGCCATCGCGGTTCAGGGGGCCGAAGTTCATCGAGACCTTGCCGGTCTGGTCGGGGCCGTAGGCCACCGAGAAGAGGATCACGTCGCGCTCGTCGCCCTGCACGTTCTCCAGGTTCTTCACGAAGACCGGCTCTTCGACGTTCCCGAACCAGGGTTCGATCTCGGGATGCCGGACGCGGGCCACCTCCAGCAGGTCCTCCACCAGGTTCTGCTGGGTCTGGTTGAAGGTGACCACACCGATCGAGTGGTTCTGCCGCAGGGGATCCCGCAGGCGGGCCACCACCTCGGCCACCACGGCCTCGGCCTCGGCGCGATTGGTGCGCGAGCCTCCGCGCTCGAAGAACCCGCCGGGAACATGGCGCCAGTGGACCCCCAGGTGCTCGACCTCGGCGTCGGCGCAGGGGAACGTATTCAGGCGGCTGTCGTAATAGTGGTGGTTGGAGAAGGTGATCAGGGCCTCGTGGCGGCTGCGGTAATGCCAGGTCAGGGGGTGACGCGGCATGGCCGTGGCCTCGCATTCGTCCAGGATGCTCTCGGCCTCTTCGATGTTGTCCTCGTCGGGGGTGTCGTCCTCCGAGTCGCCGATGCAGAAGAAGCTGGTGGGCGGCAGTTGCTTGGAGTCGCCCACCACCACGACCTGGCTGCCCCGGGCGATGGCCCCGATGGCGTCCCAGACCGGGATCTGCGAGGCCTCATCGAAGACGATCAGGTCGTAGGGAGGCAGGCCCGGGTCGAGGTACTGGGCCACCGAGAGCGGGCTCATCAGCACGCAGGGCTTCAACCGCGCCAGCAGGTTGGGAAGCCTCTCGAAGAGCTTCCGGCATGGCAGGTGCCTGCGCTTCTTGGTCAGCTCGCGGGTCAGCAGGTGCATCTCCGAGCCGTTCACCGAAGCGCCCACGTTGCGATCCGGAACCCGCGCCGCCAGGCGGGACACCACGGCCTGCTGCATCAGGCTGAGGGATTCGCGATCCAGCTCGCGGAAGCGCTCGACCTTGCGCTGGTGCTCCAGGCCCCGGAACTCGCGCAGGCGCTGGTCCTGGGAGAGGACCCGGGTGAACCACTCTTCGTAGAACGAACGCAGGAAGGCCTCCATCAAGCCGCCGGGCTCAAGCCGCCCCTGCTCATACGCTTCCAGCAGGCTGGAAAGCCCCAGGCTGCGGGCCTTGGCGCAGGCCGACCGGCAGGCCGACCAGTCGCGCAAGGCTGCCAGCCTTTGCGAGAAGGACTGCAGGCGCTGCCCCATCCGGCAGAGGAAGCCGGCCTCGGGGGTCCAGGCGCGCGCTTCGTCGATCTGCAGGCGCTTGACCAGGCCTTCACGGGCCTCCCGCCAGGACTGCAAGGCGTCCAGGAAGGCCCGCAGATCCCTGCCTGCCGCACGGTCCGGATCCAGGCGCTCTTCCGCCTCCGCCGCCAGGCGGGCCAGTCCGGCCGCCACCGCCTGGGCCTGGGATGGGAATCGTTCTTCCGCCTTCAGCAGGTGCCGGCGGAAGCCCTCGCTCCAGTCCAGCAGGCGGCCGACCTGCGCCGGGTCGGTCTCGGCTCCCTTCCATGCCTGGCCCAGGAGGCTGCGGGCCTCCGCGGCCACCTCTTCCATCCAGCGGTCCTCGGCCACCACCTCCAGGGCCGACTGCAGATCCCGGACCACCTCGGCCGGCTTCCCCAGGTTGCCCAGGGCGACCTTCCCCAGCAGCCCGCGGGGCTTCCACAGCTTGAAGAAGCCGAAGAGCGCGTTGGTCTGGAGGGCTTGCTGGAAGCTGCGCAGGAGGTCCTCGAGGGGAAGTTCCAAGAGGCCCGCGCCATAGCGCCCGGAGAGGCCCTCCCATGTCTCCCGGCGCCGGAGGGCTCGCGAGATGAACTCCTCGGCCCGACGCCGCACCTCCTTCCAGCGTGGCCGGCTCAAGAACTCCAGAGGGGGCGAGGGGCTGGCCAGCAGGTCCCGGACCAGGCCCTCCAGCCAGTCCAGGTCGGCGCGGCTCCAGGCCTCCTGGGAAAGGCCCAAGGCTATTGCACACGCATCTGATGCGGACTGCAGGCGCCCCACGGACTCCAGCACGAGGGGGAGTTCCTCGGCCACCTGCTTCTCGGCCAGGGGGGACCAGCCGGTCCAGCCGACGCCCCACCAGGGATGCTCCTGCGGCTTCCCGATCCGCTGCGAGGCGGTGGCCAGGCGGTCCACGGCCGCCCGCATGGCGGCCAGGGCCTCCCCGTCCAGGCGATCGGCGTCAGGCCCGGTCCAACGCAGCAGAGGCGCCTGGCGCAGGCCGATCAGCTTGGAGGTGACCTGGTAGACCGACAGGCCCGGCGGGCGCACGTCGTGGGCCGCCTGGACGTAACCGTTGAGCTGCGCGCGGAGCTCCTGAAGCTGGCGGGCCTTGATCTCCCAGTCCCGGGGAGGGGCCGCCCCGGTGAAGTCCAGGGCCTGCTGGAGTTGGCGCATGATGTCGGCCTTGTTGGTCTTGTTGGAGTGCAGCTCCAGGCAGAACGGGGCCAGTCCGATGGCCCCCAGGCGCCGGAAGACCACCTCCAGGGCCGCGCGCTTCTCCGAGACGAAGAGGACCGAGCGCCCGTGGGCCAGCGAGTGGGCGACCAGGTTGGTGATCGTCTGGGACTTGCCGGTTCCCGGCGGCCCCTGCAGGACGAAGCTGTTCCCCTTCTCGGCCGCGAACACGGCGGCCATTTGAGACGAGTCGGCATCCAGGGGGCAGAAGACCTCGCCCGGCGGGCGCTCGTCCACCTGGCGAGGGGTCATGAACTCGACGGGGGGCAGCGGGGAGGCGCCGGACTCGACCAGATGACGGACGGCCGCATTCCCCATGAGCTGGTCCTGGCGAGCCGCCAGGTCCAGCCACATCAAGAACTTGGCGAACGAGAAGTGGCCCAGGTGGGCTTCCTCCACCACCTGCCAGCGGGGCATCTCCAAGACCGCTCGTCGGAAGGTGTCGAGGATCCGGGGGATGTCCAGGCCGGACTCGTCCTGGGGGAGTTCGTCCAGGGTGGTGATCTCGATGCCGAAGTCCCGCTTCATCTTCTCAAGCAGGGTGGAGTTCAACCGGGGCTCGTCCTCGGCCAGCCGGATCCGGAAGGGCTCGGACACCGCTCCGCGCAGGATCTGCATCGGCAGCAGCAGGATGGGCGCCCGGCGCGCCGTGGTCGAAGAAGGCGACTCGAACCACTCCAGGAATCCCAGGGCCAGGTACAGGGTATTGGCCCCCGTCTCCTCGAGGTTGGCGCGGGACTGGCGGAACATCTGGACCAGTCTCTTGGAGAGGTCGGCGGGGGTCAGGTCGGCATAGAGCCGGCTGGCCTTCATCTCCCGGGCCAGGAACTGACCCTCCAGGTCCTCGCCGGTCTGCTTCTGGTGCAGCTCCAGGTTGCGCGCCTCGCCTCGGCGGTCCGGGCGCGGCAGGATCTGGAAGGCCACCTCGCCCGCCAGGCCATCCTCCATGACGGCCAGGTCGGGGCAGAGCAACGGGACGCACTTCGCCCCGGGCCGATAGTTCAACAGGCGGTTGCGCAGCGAGAGGTCCAGAAGCTTGCTGCGCCATCTTTCCAGGCGGCGCTCGGGGATCTCCCGGGTGCGGCTGGAGGCCTCGCAGGTGGGGCCTCGCCGCAGGGCGGTCGGCGCCAGGGGGGCGGCTGGAGCCGGGGCGGGCTGGGGCTCGGGCAGGACGAAGCCCCCTCCGGCCTTGAGCCGGATCGGCAGGGGTCGGATCCGGGCGTGCCGGGACGCCTTCACGTCCACGGCGTATTCGAAGGCCTGGACCTCGCCGAGGGCCTTGCGGGCCACCTCCTCGGCCTGTTCAAAGCTCACCCGCGGCCGGCTGGCCGCTGCCGACGAGTCGAAGAAGGCCATCTCGCCCACCTCGGCCCGCTTGCGAAGCGAGAGCGGATCGTCCCCGATCGGTTGGGGCAGGCTGCGCTCCTCCAGCCAGACCCCGGGGAAGGCGTGCCCCTGGACCAGGACCAGCATGGGGTGCAGCCCTGCCTGCTCCATGGCGGCGGCCATCAGGAGCGTCAGGTCCAGGCAGTTGCCCATCCGGGCTTCCAGGAGCTGGTCAGGGGTCCGGACCTTCTGGCCGCTCTTCTCGAAGCTGGCGGGCAGCCCGACGTAGGTGATGTCCAGGTCGGCAATCGCGCTGAAGATCGCCGCCGCCTGCAGGCGCGCGCGGTTGGGGTCCCGGCTCTGGTAGCCCTCGAAGGCGGGGTTTCCCGTCCAGCGTTCCAGGTGCTGGCGGGCCTGGCGGAGCAGGGTCTCCACCGCCGGATGGTTGGGCATGACGAAGGCCGCCAGGGATTCGGGAAGCGAACGCGTGCCGCCCCACTCGTTGTAGGCCAGCAACTCCAGGGGGTGGGTCTCGCTCAGCAGGACCTCCCCCTGCGAGGAGACCTCCAGGCACAGCCGACCGGCCTCGCGCTCGACGAGATTGGCCAGGCGCTCGGGCGGGAGGGAGAGATCCGGGATCCCGACGTCCCAGGTCGCCTCACCCTCCAGGCGGGCCAGGCGCCGCTCCCAGCGCGCGCAGAGATCCGGCTCGGCCCAGACCGCCAGGGTCAGCTCCTCCAGGGGCTCCGGGTCCGGATTCTCGAGGCGCAGTTCGTGCACCACCGGCACGGCGTTCTGCTGCAGGGCCAGGTTGACCCGCGGGTCGTAGGTCAGATGCCGCACGAGGTTCCGCGTCGCGCAAGCGCCAGTGCGATCGCCCATGGTCTTCCTTCCAGTCCGCCCCCTGGATGCACCCGAGGCTGTCTTGAATCCGCCACCTGCCGCGGCATTCGGCCACGGATTCAGGGATCTGCAGGCGACTTGACGCCCATGCCCGGAGACGTTGGAGCCCGGGAGTCACGGGGCTCCAGCACAACGGGGACGGAGCGCCCCGCCCTCCGGCGTGATCCGGCTCGAGTTCCTGGAGGTCTTCCCCTTCGACTCTAGCCGGACCTCCTGACAGGGGGTGTCACCGGGGCGAGCCGCTGTAGACGCCCTTGGTGCCGTGCAGATACCGGGCCAGCTCCTGGTGCAGGGTCGCCAGGTTCTTCCGTTCCGAGTAGGGAACGCTGGCCTGGTCCAGGATGGTCTCGGGGTCCAGGGCTTCGCGGGTCAAGTTCTGGCGGATCCACGCCTCCTGGGCCGGAAGGAGCGGAGGGCTGCCGGCAACCAGGACCGGGTGGAGGATCCGGAGCGCGGCCGCGGCGTTGGCCCGACCCAGGTAGTTCCCCATGCCTTGATCGTAGAGCAGGAGGATGGAGGTGACGGCCTCGTCCAGCGACTGGAAGATCTGCTTCTTCAACCTGTCATTGGCCCGCCCGGGGTCCGCATCCCCGGCCGCTTCGGTGAGGACACGGACCAGCAGCTCCAAGCGGTTCTGAGGGGTCCCAGGCAGGGTTCTCCTGCCCAGACGACTGACGGCTTCGTCCAGTTGCTGGGTGAGGATCAGCTCGCCCAGGAGGTGGGCCGTCACCTCATCCAGGGAGATCCCGTGGGAATGGCTCGACAGCTCGCTCAAGAAGCGCTGTCTCTGGAACGGGCTGAGACCGACCGGGGGAGGCTGCCGGCACAGGGCGATCACGGTCAGGACGAAGCGTTGATTCTCCCAGTCCAGGTTCTGGGCAGCCTGAAAAAGGACCGCCATCTCCTCTTCCGGGGTCGTCGGCAAGAACCCGGAACCCGGGTCGGACCCATCAGGAAGCGGAACGGAGACTGCCTGGGCACCCGTCGGGCGAGTGGTCCCTTCAGGCTCGTGGTTCCAGGACCATCCCCCAGGAGGCTCCACGACACCGGACTGGAGGAGGAGGAGATAGGAGAAGAACAAGCAGGCGAGCAGCAGGAACACGCGCCGCCGAGCGGGACGCGCACGGGACTCGAGGTGGGAATCAGGAAACGGGCCAGACATGGTTGATATACCCCGATGTGCGTCCGCCGTCGTCCTGCTGCGGACGAGTCCAGCGTTGAAGTTCACACAGTCTTCAAGCCGCGCTCGACCTTTCTAGGACGAGCCGTGTCCTTCCTGTCCGTCCGGGAGATCCGATTCCTGGGATTCGCGACGGGTGCGCCGGCGAATCCTGTCCAGGAGCCTGCGCAGCCCTTGAGAGGGAGCCGAGGACTGCTCGGAGGCGGGCTCGGGCGGAACCTCGGGCTGGGCCTGGGTCGGCGGTTCCGGAAGAGGATCGGGGGGGGGCGGAGCGTCCGCGCGCTGGGGTCGAGGCGCCGGCGCGGGGCGAAGTCGACGCAGGTGCACCGAGCCCCGCTCCACGGGCGGGAGATCCTCCAGCCGGTCCAACGAGAAGTAGCGCAGGAAGTCCGGGGTGGTCCCGAACTGGATGGGGCGCCCGGGAAGCTCGGCCCGGCCCACCTCACGGACCAGTCGCAGGTCCTCCAACTGGTGCAGGGTGCGGTCGCTGCGGACGCCCCGATAGGCGTCCACCTCGGCCCGGGTGACGGGCTGGCGGTAGGCCACCACGGCCAGGGTCTCCAGTTGGGCCCGCGAGAGCTGCTTGCGGCTTTGAACCTTCAAGAAGCGCTCCACCCAGGGGCCGGTCTCGGCCGCCGTGACCAGCAGCCAGGCCCCGGCCACCCTCTGCAGCTCCAGGCCCCGACCGGAGAATTCGCGGCCCAGGCGATCCAGGTCGTGATTCAAGATCTGGAGGGGCCAGCCACAGGCCTCCTGCAGGTCTGCGGTCCGAACCGGGACCGCCGAGGCGAAGAGCAGGGCCTCCAGGATGGCCACCCGGCGATCGGGTGGAGGGGGCTTTGAGCCATCTGGTCCCTCCGGGAGGTGTCGGGCGTCCTCCGGTTCCGGGCCTGAAGCCTGCGAAGCCGGGACCTCGGGCTCGGCCACGGGCTCGACCGCGGAATCCAGGGCTCCTGCCTGCAAAGCCTCCTCCCAATCCCCCACCTCCAGGGTCCCCTCGTGCAGGGGCAGGGAGAGGCCTTGGGCCAGCTCCTCGGCGGCCTGATCAGCAGGGTCGGGTCTTCCGTTCCCGCCGTTCATGCGTCCTCCCGGCGCGTCACTTCGATGTCGCCGACGGTGGACTCCTGACGCAAGGTCACCTTGCGCCTCCGAGCCAGCTCCAGCAGGGCCAGGAAGGTCACCACCACCAGCGAGCGGGTGGGCCGGGCGCCCAGGAGGTCTCGGAAGCGGGTCAAGGGTTGCCGGACGAAGAGGTTCCAGAGCTCGCGAATCCGCTCGGGAACCGAGAGGGTCAGCTTCTCGACGGCGACCGGATCGCGAGGGGCGCGGGGCGAGGCCTCCAGTCGGCGCATGGCCGCCGCCAGGGCCTCGGCCGAGACCTCCAGTTCAGGCTCATCGGGGAAGGGCAGGCCGCTGGGTCGAGGGTAGCGGGCGAAGCTGGCCGCCTCCCGAGAGGCCAGCCAGCCGGCTGCCTCCTTGACCAGGGCGTAGGCGGCCAGCCGGTCCACCAGAGGATCGCTCTCGCGCGGGGCCGCGTCGCTGTCCTCCTCGCCGAAATCCAGATCGAGCTGCTCGTCGCCGCCCGGGTCCTCGGGAAGAAGCAACCTGGACTTCAACTCCAGCAACTGGGCGAAGACCACCAGGTAGGAGCTCTCGATCTCGACATCCAGCCGATGCATGGTCTCGAGATACGAGAAATACTGCTGAGCCACCGCCGCCAGGGCGATCTCGGTCAGATCCAGCCGGGAGTCCCGGACCAGGTGCAGCAACAGGTCCAGGGGGCCCTCAAACTGGTCGAGGTGGACCTGCCAGGCCGAAGAGGGTGCCCGAAGCGGCTTCACCGCAGGGGCATCCGTCCCGCCAGCACCTCCATCAGGAAGGCGTAGGGCGGCCCCAGGATGTAGGAGCCGAAGAAGAAGATGACGCCCATCAGGCACAGCAGGGGAATCATGCCGGCCCGGGTCTCGAAGCGCTTCATGTCCCAGGCAAACGAACGCGGCACGAAGGCCTGCAGGATCTTCCAACCGTCCAAGGGCGGGAAGGGGATCAGGTTGAAGATGAACAGGGCGATGTTGACGGCGGTCAGGATGGTCAGGGCATCCTCGGCCACGGGCAGGGCCCGGAGCAGGCCCAGCTTCACCGGCACCCCGGCCAGGATGGCCAGGACCAGATTCGAGCCCGGCCCGGCAAAGGCGATCAGGGCGCCGTCCCGGATGGGGTCGCGCAGGGCGTCCGAGTTGAACTGGACGGGCTTGCCCCAGCCCACCACGACGCGCCCGCCGGTGGTGGCCAGGCTGAAGAAGAGCACCACCGCGCCGACCAGATCCAGGTGAATCAGGGGATTGAGAGTCAGGCGCCCCTCATACTTGGGGGTGGGATCCCCCAGCCAGTAGGCCACGCGCCCGTGGGCATACTCGTGCACCGAGAAGGCCACCAGGATGGACAGGAAGAGCAACAGGAACCAGACGAGGGTGGTGAGCATGGGGACGCGGGCTTCCACACCGGATTCCAGGAGTCCTCCGCCGCGCGGGTCGGGCCCGTGGCCCAGAGCCTGCCTCGTGCGGAGGGATAACGCAGCCGGCCGGCCAGCCTCAAGCCAGGGAGGTGGGCAGCGGCCAGCGGGCCCGCACCGCCTCGCGGGCCGCCCCAGGGGTCATGATCCGTCCGTCCAGCCTCTCGTCGCGCAACCAGTCCAGGATCTCACGGTAGAGGGGCCCCGGCGGATACCCCATGCCACGCAGGTCCTCGCCCGAGAGCGGCGCTTCGACGAAGCGCAGGGACCGGAGGAAGCGCCCGACGTTGCCGCGGACACGCTCGGAACGAGAGCGCGCCGCCAGGTACAGACAGGCCTCCAGGGGCATCCCGGCCAGCGCCCGCCAGATCTCGCTGTCGGAAGCCCTGGAACGGGCCAGGTCGCGGAGCCGGCGACTGGATCGGGTCCGGTCCAACAGAAGCCTCTTGCAGTCCGAAGTCCGAAAACGATAGCGCCGCACCACATGCTCGGCATCCTCGAGCTCCAGGCGACCCAACAGGGCGTTGAGGTAGACCAGCCAGGGGCGGATGGCCCCGCTTCGAACCAATCCGCCGAACTCCGAGAGCAACTCCTCGATCTCCTCCAGGATCCGACGGTCCCGGCCGTCCAGTTGCAGACCCGGGTGCAGCAAACGGAGGACCTTCAGGCGGTCCATCCGCAGGATGGCCGGGATCGGGCGGGACTCGGAGAGGATCAGCATCAACTCGTCCCGGACCCGCTCCGGGCTGACCAGGGACAAGACCTCCAGCCCCACCGCACCGCGCAGGAGGTGCTCGGTGTTGGGCTCCATGCGGAAGCCGAAGCGCTGCTCGAAACGGATGGCCCGGAAGATGCGGGTGGGATCGTCGATGAACGACAGGTTGTGCAGGACCCGGATGACGCCCGACTGCAGGTCCCGCTGCGCGCCGAAGAAGTCCACCAGCCGACCGAAGTGGTCCGGGTGCAATCGCAAGGCCATGGCGTTGACACTGAAGTCCCGCCGATAGAGGTCCTGCTTGAGGGTGCTGCCCCGCACCACCGGCAGGGCCGCCGGACGGGTGTACATCTCGGTTCGCGCCGTGGCCACGTCCAGTTTGCGCCCGTCCGGGAGGGTCACCACCGCGGTGCCGAACTTCTCGTGCGCGCTGCAGCGCCCGTCCAGGACGCGGGCCAGGTGTTCGGCATACTCGATCGCGTTGCCCTCCACCACCAGGTCCACGTCCAGGTTGGGGACCTCCAGCAGCAGGTCGCGCACGAAACCACCCACGGCGTAGACCCCGAACCCCACCTCTTCACCGATCTGGCCGCAGCGCCGCAGCAACGACAGCAACCTGGGCTCCAAGCGCAGCAACTGCGGAGGCGTGGGGTCGGGGCGAACCGCAGGCATGACCACGAAACCGTGCAGTGCCCGAAGGATGTCGGTCCGGCTGACGATGCCGACCAGGCGCGGGCCGTCGGTCACCGGAACCCGGCCGATGTCGTTCTCGACCAGGACGCGCTGGATCTCCGGCAGGGGGTCGTCCAGCCCGACCCGGACCACGTCCCGGATCATGTAGGCCTGGACGGGCGCGTGGCCCAGTCCGTGATACAGGGCCTTGTCCACGTCGCTGCGGGCGATCATCCCGACCAGTTCCCCCCCTTCGCGGACGCACACGGCCGAGTGACCGATCCGCTGGAGGAACTCCCCCGCTTCCTGCACGGTCACCCGCCCATCCGCGTCCAGGCACTCCACGGGGCTGCTCATCAGATCCCGAGCGACCAGCCGGCGGGGAAGCCGGGCCTCCACGATCCACAAGAGCTCGTCCAGCACCTCCCATGGGTCCCGGTCGCGCAGGCTGGCGGAGGCCGCGGTGGGGTGTCCTCCCCCGCCGAGTTCTCCCATGATCCGCCCGACATCCGCGGTATGGGGCGCGCTGCGCCCGACCACGTAGGTGCGCTGCCCCATCCGGACGGCGGCGAAGAGCACGTCGGGCCGCTCCAGGTCCATCAGGCGGTGGCTCAGGACGGCCAGCTCCTCGACGTATTCGGGAGTCTCGGCTCCCACCAGCAGGATCTGGAAACCGTGCACAGGCACCATGCGGGCGTTGCTGAGCAGGTCGGCCATCAAGGCCCGTTGCTCGGGACTCAGCGAGTGCTGGACGAAATGAGGCAGAAGGGCCAGGTTGCCCCCCTGCTCCAACAACCAGGCCACCATCCGGACATCCTCCGGAGTGGTGCCGGGGAAGGTCAGGCTGCCCGTCTCCTCATACAGCCCCAGCAGGTACAGGGTCGCCTCCAAAGGTTCGACCGGAAGGGCCTGCTCGCGCAGCTTCCTCAACAAGACCGTGACCGAGGCACCCAGACGCTCGATCTCCTCCAGGTCCCCAGCGATGGCTTCTGGAGTCGGTGGATGGTGGTCGTAGATGTGGACCTGGACGTCGGGTTGGCTGACGGCGTAGCGGAAGGGCCCCAGGCGAGACGGCTCGCGGGTATCCACCAGGACCACCAGCTCCAGGGGTTCCCCCTGATACTCCGAGGCCAGGTGCACCGGGAAATGCTGCCGATGCAGGGTCACGAATTCCCGGACGTTGGGTTCGGGAGACCCGGTGAAGAACATCCGGGCTTCGGGGTACAGGCGCCGGGCGGCCACCATCGAGGCCAGCGCGTCGAAATCCGCGCCGGCATGGGAGAGGATGACTTTCAACAAGGCCGTGGACTCATCGGCGCTGGATTCGACGGCCATCCGGCCGGGGCCCTCCTTCCCAGGTGGAGGCCGGCAGATGGCCTGGAACTTTGTCGCAGGCGGAGGGTTCATGGCCCAGGGAGAGTGCGCTCTTCCCTCGAAAGCGCCGCCGCAGGTCGCTGGAACCTGAATCCGCCGCCTACCGTGGCATTCGGCCGTCGATCCGGGCCCGTCTGCGTCGTCAGGCGTACCTCTGTGGTGCTCACGTAGTTGCCAACTACGCTCCGCTCCTCGATGCACGCCTTCCTTGCATCCAGACCCGCCTCGGCGCCCTCGGTTCTCACGCCAGACGGCGGATTCAGGTGGAAACGGCCAGGAACGCTCCGACGGAGCGAGAAGGTGTCAGTGCTTGATTTGCAGCGAGAGGAAGTAACCATCATGCCGGGCGAAGGCCAACGTCGCGACCATGCTCAGAACATCCGCCTGATGGTGGTCGACGACCACCTCCTCTTCCGCGAAGGCATCCACAGCCTGCTGCGCAAGCACAGCGACATCGAGGTGGTGGCGGAGGCCTCCGGGGGGCGTCAGGCCGTGGAGCTGGCCAGCGACGCGGTCCCGGACGTGATCCTCCTGGACCTCAACATGCCCGGGATGGATGGCATCGAGGTGTGCCGACGGTTGCGGACCTGCTGCGCCAACGCGAGGATCATCATCCTGACGATCTCGCGCGACCTGTCCTCGATCGTCGAGGCCGTCCGGGCGGGCGCCAGCGGCTACCTGACCAAGGACACCGGCTCCAGCGAACTGGTGGATACCGTCCGGCGGGTGTACCACGAGGGCAACCTCCTGGAACCGGTCCTGGCGGACCGCCTGCTGGCCGAGTTCTCGAACCTGAGCAGCATGACCGAGAAGGAGGGTTTCGAGGCCGGCCTCTTCGCCACCTTGAGCCCGCGCGAAACCGAGATCCTCAAGCTGGTCGCCGGGGGCAAGGCCAACAAGGTGATCGCGGCCGAGCTGAACATCTCCGAGCACACGGTGCGCAACCACATCTCGAACATCTTCCAGAAGCTGCAGGTGAATGACCGCACCGAAGCGGCCGTCCTGGCGGTGAAACGCGGGCTGATCTGAGGCCTCGGAGGCCTGGCCGCAGGCCCCGGGTCCGATCGCCTCAGTCCAGGATGAAGCAGGGGACGACGCCGCCCCCCGCCGTCACGTTGCACAGCGACGAGGAAGCCAGGCGGGTCATCATGCCCTCGGCACGTCCTGCGAAGACGAAGGGGTCCATGTCCACGGTGTACTCCTGCCTGGTCATCTGTCGGCCATCCCAGATGGGATAGGACTCGCGGACGATCCCGACGCGCTGCTGGACCAGGAGGTCGCCGAGGACCGCCTGCTGGATGTCCGCCTCCCATTCCTGGTCGGTGCGCTCCCAGCCGACCCGGATCCCCTCCCCCCCATACAGGTCGTTGGGCTTGAGGACCATGTCCTCGCGGTGCCGACGGACGAAATCCAGAAGCCCGATCGGCTCGTCCTCCGGACCGGTGGTGCGGCAGTCCTGAACCCGACGGGTCCAGGGGACATGAGCCTGGACGGCCTGCTGCTGGGAGGTGGAGAAGAGATGCCGGTAGCCGGGATCGGTCAGCAGGGCGAAGATGGCCTTCTTGTGCAGCAGCTTGGAGCGGAACGAGTTGACCAGACACACGCGCCGATCCCGGTAGGCCTGGAAGACCGGCCGACATTCCTGGTCCCGCTCCAGGTACTCGTTGGTCAGGAGGCGTCGATACACCAGGTGGATGGGCTGGCCTTCATGTCTCAGGAAACCGCCCCGGTATTCCAGCTTGCGCGGATCCGCCACCAGGGTCCGAACCCCCCGGCTCTGGAAGAAGCGCTGCAGGATCCCGAACTCGTGGCGGGTCGGCAGCCCATCGTAGTCGATCACCGCCAACACCGGCTCGTCCTGCCCCCCCCACAGGCGATAGGATTCCAGGAGGGCCTGCAGCAGCCGCTCGGAGCAGAAGGGGGCGTGCACGGAATGGTCCTTCAGAAAGCAGCGCATCACGCGGGAGTCCAAGAAGGTCTTCAGCATGATGTCCCCATACCCGATTCCGGCAGGGCATTCGGCGTTGTATTCCACGAAGCGGCAGGATCCGCCTGAGAGGAAGCTGTCCAGGCGCGACGAGACGGAGATCTCGGAATATCCGGGATCGATCTCCAGAAGCCGGCGCTCCCCCTCGGTCAGGCCCAGGAAGGCCTGGAGTTCCGGCGAGGCCAGGATGGTGGGGACCAGGGCCAGCATGGCCCCCACCACTCCTGCGACGGCCCGGTCCAGCAGGTCGAACTGCTCGCGGGTGATGAAGCAGGGGCGGAGGAACGGGCAGACCAGGCGCTCGCCAAAGAGGACGCAGCGCTCGCGAAGCTCCTGTTGAAGCTCCTCGGCGAAGAGTCGGATATCGGTCCGATCCAGCAGGGCCTCGTAGCGCAAGACCGCGTCCTGGCGACGCGCTTCACTGGCAGCCGCTTTGAGGGCCAGCTCCTCCAAGTCCATCGACACGACGTCCTCCTCGTCCGCCCCGTGCGGTTCGCCAGGGTGCCGAGGGTTCCTATGCTGCGCCTGGGTGTGGAGGGAACGCAGGTCCATTCGACTGAAGATCGAAGAGGAGACAAAATTCCAGTGGAGCAGGGGCGCCTCGGCCCTCCCGACGGGCCAGCGGCGCCTGGAACTCCTCAGGCTTGGAGAACG
>Ga0334898_1001023_pt1 | contig 35698 bp, 27 predicted proteins | sample GraSluR3_MG_10_FD_207228 | JGI IMG/M metagenome (GOLD analysis project Ga0334898, IMG submission 207228) | Sludge microbial communities from methane-producing bioreactor in Wageningen University, Netherlands - Granular Sludge_3_08-R3 | ecosystem: Engineered > Bioreactor > Anaerobic >... | reverse complement strand
ATCGTAGGATACGGCCCGCCGTGCAGGGAAGGGGCGGTTGGCCTTGCCCCCGGTTGGCGCGCGTGCGCGTTGCGATGCGCGCACACCGACTTGGCTGCCGAGCCGATCGGCTTGACGGTCCGGCGCAGTGCGGGGCGGCAAGGCGGCCCTTGGTCGAGGGGGCGCGGCTGGGGCGTTCAGTTCCAGCCGTCTTCCTTGCGCCCGCTGCGACGCTGTTCGTTCCGAGTGAGCCTGTCGCTCATCGAGCTGATGCCCATTTTGAGGGCCAGCCGGGTGAGGATCGCCGACTTGCCGATGCCCAGCTTGCCCATGAGCCTGGCCTTGTGGTTGTCGGCGGTGCTGGGAGCGATCCTCAGAATGGCGGCGACCTCCTTGACCGTGCAGCCGAGACTGAGCAGCCGGAAGATCTCCTGTTCTCGCTCGGTCAGATGCACCTTGCGGTTCGCCGCGTGGGGGGCGGCTGCACGCGTGCGGTGCGACCGATTCGACGCGGCTCTGCCATTAGCCGGTCGCGCTGCCGCCCGGTTCCTCCGGGGGGGCTTTCTGGACTTCTTGTTCCGCAGCATTCTGGCACCTGTTGGATTCGGCATGATCGCGGTCCTGCCTGCGCGCACCGGCGCGGTGCGGCACGCCCGGGCGAGCCCCCCGTTGTGGGCGGGCACGAGGGAGCAGAGGCAAGCCGGGATCCGCCGAACGGGAAGATGCCGCGCTCGAATGGCTCGGCTGGCCCGACCCCCTATCGGCTCAATCGAGATTGATCGAAAAAACCGGAAACGGAGGTCCGGGAAAATCCAGAACCCGCGGCGATGGCAGCCTTACACGGCGGTCACCCGCCGGGCCGACAGGTTGGCGACTGTCGGCTGGACGAGGCGCTCGAAGTCGGCATAGGCCAACTGGATCAGTTCGGCATGGGAGCCGGCGTTGAAGGCAATCTGATCGTCGTCGGCCAGCAGCGCGTCGCAGAAGACTTTCATGTCGTACAGGTTGCCGAACGGGGGCATTCCGCCGGGCTCGCAGTCGGGAAATCGGTCTTTGAAATCCCGCTCGGTCGCCAAGGCCACTTTCCGGGCCCCGGCTGCCCGTTTCAACCGATCCAGGTCGAGCATGGTGGTGGCCGGCAAAACGGCCATGGCCATGTCGCCGTCGATCTTGACCATCACGGTCTTGGCGACCTCGCGTCCGGGGATGTGGGCCGAAGCGGCGATCTCCTGGGCCGTGTAGGCGGGGGAGTGCCGAATGGAAACGTAACGAACGTGGTTCTCGTCGAGGAACCGCTTGAGCGTCGCAGCCGGCATGGCATGCCTCCTGTCGCGTCTGGCGGCCCCCGAATCGTGCGACTGGGACGCGGTTCCGGGGGCCGAAGCCCCAAGGTTATCCCCGACCGCGACGCGATGCGCCGTCCCGGCCGGGCGACCTACGCGCGGATGCGCCGCCGACCTCGTCGCGGGTGCGAGCGAGTCGAATCGGGCGCACTTTTCAGTGTAGCGTGTGCCCGGCCTCGTGTCACCACTTCAGCCCGAAGCTGGCTCCTCCGGGCGACCGGCCAAGCCCCCCCTTGAGCGGTTGGCTCGGCTTGCGCTTCGCCTTGGGCGCCGGGGCGGGCTCGTCGGGTTCGGCGGGCGATTCCTTCTCGGCGGCCTTCGGCTCGGGGATAAGCCCCTTCATCGACAGGCTGATTCGCTGCGCGTCGCCGTCAACGGAGAGGACGAGCACATCGACCTCGTCGCCCTCGTTGACCACCTCGCTCACCCGCCAAACGCGACGGTGGGCAAGCTCGGAGATGTGGATCAGCCCCTCGACCCCCGGCTCGAGCTCCACAAAAGCGCCGAACTCCATGAGCTTGGTCACTTTGCCGTGGACCGGCATGTTGGGCGGATACTTTCGCTCGACGTTCGTCCAGGGGCTCTCTTGCAGGTCGCGATAGGCCAGGCTGATCCGTTTGCCTCCCTCGTCGATCTTCTGGATTTTGACCTGGATGGTCTGGCCTTCCTGCAAGACCTCGCTGGGGTGCGACACCCGGCCCCACGCCAACTGGCTGACGTGCAACAGCCCGTCGACGCCGCCCAGGTCGACGAAGGCCCCGAACTCGAGGATTTTGCGGACCACCCCCTCGCGGATCTGCCCCGGCGCGAGCGACTCGAGCAGATTGCGCCGGGCCTCTTCCTTCTCGCGTTCGAGGATCGCCCGACGGCTGAGCACCAGGTTGCGCCGCTCGGGATTGGCCTCGGTTACCAGGCAAGTGAACTTCTCGCCCACGAATTGGGCCAGGTCTTCGACCCGGTACAGGGCGATCTGGCTGACGGGAATGAAGCCGCGGATGCGGTTTACCTCGCATTCGAGCCCGCCCGTGTTGTGGCCGGTCACGACCGTCTCGACGACCATGCCCTCTTCCAGGTCGGACCAATCGCCCACGTCGGCGGCCGCGCCGGGCCGGATCAGCTCGTAGAGCCCTTCGTCGGCGTGGAATCGCACCACCCGCACCGTGACCTCGCCCCCTATTTCGGGCGGATCGTCGAACTGCTTGAGGGGCACGATTCCTTGCTCACGTCCCCCCAACTCGACGAACACGTCTTCGCGGCGGATCATAGCTACCCGGCCCGTGTTTTGGGAGTCGGGTTCGAGCATGGCCTGTTTGGTCACGTGATCGTCGGCCGCGATCAGGTCCTCGACCGACGCGCCGCCCATGGCCCGCTCGAATTCCTCTTCAAGGTCCGAGGGTAGCCGGCTGCGCACGTTCGGGGGTGGGAATTTCCTCGGCAAGGGCAAGGTCTCGCGCGGCGCCTGCTCGGCCGGCCGATCAGCAACCGGGGCCTGCTGCGGAGCCTCGGCCTGGGGCGACGCCGCCTTAGCCGGGAGCGGTTCGTCCACCGGAGGTGCTGGGGCCGCCCCGGGCGCATTGCCTGGAGGCACTTCCGGCGACTTTGCGGGCTCCGCCTCGACGGGCGTCTGGGGCTGAACCGGCTTCTGTCGCGCGGGGGGCTCGGCCTTGGCCCGATCTTGATCGCGGTCGGCCTTCCGCTTCCCCCGCTCCGATCGTTTCGGGCGGGGCACGCCCACGATGCGCACCGAGTCGCCGATCGGCTTGGGGCGGTAGGCCGCCACGTCGCGCTGCGATCCGATCAGGATCTTTCGACGGGGGCGCGGCTCCTCCCGATCGCCCGCATCGCCTTCGGGCGTAGAATCGGCCGGTGGGGTCTCGCCGCCGCTGTCGTTCGACTCGAAAGAGGGAGCAGGCCCCGCGTCGCCAAGCTCGGATGGGGTGACCGACTCCGTCGAATCGCTCGGTTGCGCGTGGTCGTTCGGATCGCTACTCATCAATGTCCTCTCCGGAAGTCGCAGGACCCAACGGTCGGCTGCCGGAACGCCTCTGAACCCTCCATCCTACCAAACGACTCGGCCCGAATCCAAGGGCCCGAAGGGCGATAAGATCGGCCTCGGGCGAACGTTCCCCTCGGTCGTGGGTGATCTCGACGATGTCGGGAGGAGGAGTTGTCCAGAAAGATGGGGCCTCCTGATCCAGGGCGGGATAAACCTGGGGCGCCCCTCGGGTCAGTGGGCTCGCGTCGGAGCCCACCCGTCGCCGAGGCGCCGCCCGGGCAAACACGACGATCGCGCGCTACCACGCCAAGGCAACGACTGCTCTACTTGCCGCTCCCTCGCCGAACGGCTACGTTAGAGCCTCTTCGGGTCGCGTGGGAGGGAGCACTCATCGACAGCCCTTGGGAGTCGCGAGGATGGCCAAAGCGCAGGCGAGATTTGCGATCGGGGTCGACTACGGGACCAACAGCGTGCGGGCCCTCGTCGTCGACGTTGCCGGCGGCGAAGAGGTCGGCACGCACGTCGACGACTACCCGAGCGGCGAGGCGGGCATCCTGCTCGATCCCAAGGATCCCAACCTGGCCAGGCAGAACCCGGCCGACTACATCGACGGGTTCGTCCGGTCGGTGCGCGGGGCTTTGCGTGCGGCGAAGAAGGTCGATGGGTTTCAGCCCGACCGCGTGGTGGGCATCGGCGTCGACACGACCGGCTCGACCCCGATCCCGGTCGACCGGCAGGGTACGCCCCTGGCGATGAAGCCGCGGTTCGAGCGCAACCTAGCGGCGCACGCCTATCTGTGGAAGGATCACACGGGCCACGCCGAGGCGGCCGAGATTACCGAAAAGGCCCGGCAGCGGGGCGAGCCCTACCTGAACAAGTGCGGCGGCACGTACAGCTCGGAGTGGTACTGGTCGAAGATCCTGCATTGCCGGCGGACCACTCCCAAGGTCTTTCAGGCCGCCTACGCCTGGGTCGAGCTGGCCGACTTCATACCGGGTTTTCTGACGGGCAACCTCGATCCCGACACGATGCCCCGCGGCGTCTGCGCCGCGGGACACAAGGCCATGTACAACGACGAGTGGGGCGGCTTGCCGAGCAAGGAGTTCCTCGCCGAGTTGGAGCCCGAGTTGGGCATGCTTCGCGATCGCTATGCGTCCCGGGCCGTGGCCGCCGACGAGACGGCCGGCCCTCTGAAGGCCGATCTGGCCAGGCAGGTGGGCCTGCCGGCCGGCATTCCCGTGGCCGTCGGAACGTTCGACGCCCACGCCGGGGCGGTGGGGGCGGGCATCAAGCCGGGCACCCTGACCAAGATCATCGGCACCAGCACGTGCGACATGATGGTCGTCCCCCGCGACCGGGCGCTGGCCGACATTCCCGGCCTCTGCGGAATCGTGCCCGGCTCGATCGTCCCCGGCATGTACGGGCTCGAGGCGGGGCAGTCGGCCGTGGGCGACATCTTCAACTGGTTCGTCGGGCGCATGGCCCCGAAAGCGTACACGGCCAAGGGCGACCCCCACGCGAACCTCACCGACGAGGCCGAGCGGCTCCGGCCGGGCGAAAGCGGGCTTCTGGCCCTCGATTGGAACAACGGGAACCGCACGGTCCTGGTCGACCCGCTCTTGACCGGGCTCGTGGTCGGCAACACCCTGCACACGACGGCGCCCGAGACGTACCGCGCCCTGGTCGAGGCCACCGCGTTCGGGGGCCTGACGATCATCCAGCGGTTCGAGGAATACGGCGTCGCGGTCCACGACGTGGTCAATTGCGGGGGGATCGCCGAGAAGAACCCCTTCGTCATGCAGATCTACGCCGACGTGTTCAACCGGCCCATGAAGATCAGCCGCTCGGCCCAGACCTGCGCGTTGGGGGCGGCCATTTTCGGCGCCGTGGTGGGCGGCGCCTACAAGACCACCGAGCAGGCCCAGCGGCGCATGACCGGCGTCAAGCCCCTGGTCTACCGGCCCCGCAAGGCGGCCGCGGCCGTCTATGCCGAACTCTACGACCTGTACCGCGCCCTGCACGACGCCTTCGGCACCACGGCCTACCAGGGAAGCCTTCACCACGTGATGAAAGGGCTCATCGCCATCCGCGATCGGGTCCGCAAAGGGTAGGTGCCGTTTTATTTCCCGGGCAAATCGTCGCGAGCAACGTCCCATGAGCCTTTCCGAACTCCGCGAAGAGGTCTGCTACGCCAACAAGATGCTCCCGGCCGCCGGCCTGGTGGCCATGCACTCGGGCAACGCCAGCGGGCTCGACCGCCGCGAGGGCCGGCTCGTGATCAAGCCCTCGGGCGTCGACTACGACGCCCTCACGCCCGATGATCTCGTCGAGGTCGACCTGGCCACGGGCGAGGTGATCGGCTCGAAGCTGCGCCCCAGCGTCGACCTGCCGCACCATCTCCATCTCTACCGCCGCATGCCCGAGGTCAGCGGCATCGTGCACGCCCACAGCAACTATGCCACCGCCTTTGCCGCCGTGGGCCGGCCGATCCCCTTGTGCCTGACGGGCATTGCCGACCAGTTCGGGGCCGAGATTCCCTGCACGCCCTACATCGACAACGAGGGCGACCACATCGGTCAGGCGATCATCCGGCACCGCAACCGCGCGCCGGCCATCCTGCTTCAGAACCACGGCGTGTTCGCCTGGGGCCCGACGCCGCGGTCGGCGCTGAAGACGGCCGTCATGGCCGAGGACGTGGCCAAGACGGTCTTGCTGGCCTTCCAACTCGGCACCCCCCTGGAAATTCCCTCCGACGAAGCCAAGAAGTGGTACGACCGGTATCACTACGGATACGGCCAGAAGTAGTCGAACAGGAGCCTTTTCATGAGCCTACCGCCGAAGCGGGTCACTCTGGGCTTCATCCCGGCCCATCGCGCTTTTTTCAGCGTCGAGCTGGCCGCCAAGATGCGCCAGCAGACGATCGAGACGATGAAGAACCTGGGCGTGGAGGTCGTCGTGCCCGACGCCGGGCAGACCAAGGCGGGCTGCGTCGAAAACCGCCGCGAGGCCGAGTTGTGCGCCGAGTTGTTCCGCCGCCACGACGTCCAGGGCATCGTGGTCGGGGCGGTCAATTTCGGCGACGAGCAGGCCGTCGCCTGGACGGTCCGCCAGACCCGCCGCGACCTGCCCGTCCTGATCTTCGGCTGCCAGGAGGAAGAGACCCTCACGAGAACGACGCCTCGCCGCGACGCGTTCTGCGGCCTGCTGTCGATCGGCGAAGCGCTCCGCCAGATTGGGGCCCGATACACCGTGGCCCGGCGGCCCATCTGCTTTCCCACCGACCGATCGTTCGGCGAGGACCTCGACGGGTTCGTGCGGATCTGCCGCGTCGTCGACGGCCTGCGCAACGCGCGCTACGGGCAGATCGGCACCCGGCCCGACGCCTTCTGGACCTGCCGGTTCGACGAGAAGCAGTTGCAGCGGCTCGGCCCGACCACGGTGGTGCTCGATCTGTCCGAAGTGCTGGCCGGCGCCAACGCGATCGACGATACCGATGCCGAGGTCGGCAAGATCGTCGAGAGCATCCGGCAGTACGCCGACGCCTCGGACGTCGAGGCGGCCAGTCTCGTCCGAAGCGCCAAGCTCGAGCTGTTCCTGCGGCGCTGGGGCGCCGAGAACGCGATCGACGCGTTGGCGCTGCAGTGCTGGAACTCGATCCAGGCCAACTACGGCGTGTGCGCGTGCCTGACGATGAGCCGGTTCGGCGACGAGGGCGTCCCCTGCGCGTGCGAGTCGGACATTCTCGGCGCCCTGTCGATGCACGCGGCCATGCTGGCCAGCGGCAGCCCGGCGGGCCTGGCCGACTGGAACAACCTGCACAACGACGACGACGAGCTGGTCAACGTGTGGCACTGCGGGGTGTTTCCCGCGACGCTGGCCCAGACGCCGCCCCGGATCGGCGTCCAGGAGATCATCGCCTCCAGCGGCGCGGCCCGCTACGAAGATGCCCAGGGGACCGTCGAGTTCGTGGCCAGGCCCTCGCCCCTGACGCTGTGCCGGGTGACCCAGTCGGCCGAGGGCCGGTGGAAGGCGGTCGTCGCCCAGGGAAAGATCGAAGACAACCCGGCCCAGACCTTCGGGGCCTACGGCTGGTGCCGCATCCCCAACCTCCCGCGCCTGTATCGCGACGTGCTGTTGCGGCACTTCCCGCACCACGTCGCGATCACCCCGTCGCACGTGGGCAACGTCCTTTGGGAAGCGCTGGGCAACTACCTGGGCATGGAAGTCTACCACGCCGCCCAGAACGTCCCCGGATTGTACACCCCCGATACGCCGTTTTAGTGTATATAAACTATTGAGCCGTGACGTGCGCATCTTGTGGGACACGTTCGTGGCTCGTTCCCACCCTTCGCGTGGGAACGCACATTCGGCCGCTTCGCGGCCGCGAGGCACACGCGAAGCGTCGAAGGACCGGTTCCCACGCTTCGTCCTGTCCCACGGCGTTCAGGTCCACCAGGTCTTCCCGCATCAACGACGCCACCCCCTCCACGGTGGCGTACCCCGCAGAGCGACCAGCACCCTCGGGTCGATGGCCGGACGCCTCGGATGGCCTTCCACGGCTTTGATCCTCTCGTACAATGGCTTCCTGCCGGTCCATGAGGGTTCGCTGCGACTCGGGGTCAGGGCTTCCGTTCCAACCAGTGGTCAGATCCCTCGCCGTGTCTTCTGGGTAATCTGCCAATGATCGACCTTCCGCTCGACGTCGGCCGACTGTTGCGCGAAACCTTCGTCGCCCGCGTCGAGCATCTCGCCACGACGGAATCGACCAACGACGTGGCCAAGGCGCGGGCCGCGCAGGGCGACGCCGACCTGCCCCGGTTGATCGTGGCCGACGCGCAGACGGCGGGACGGGGTCGGGGATCCCATCGCTGGTGGACCGGGCGCGACAGCCTCGCCTTCAGCCTGCTTCTCGACGCGGCCTGCCTGGGGGCCGACCGGCAGCGCGCGATGCTCGTGGGATTGGGGGCGGCCGTGGCCGTGGTGGAGACCGTCGCGCCCCTTGTACCCGAGCGCCGGGTGGGCCTGCACTGGCCCAACGACGTCTTCGTCGACGGGCGGAAGCTGGCGGGAATCCTCGTCGAGGTCCCGGCCGGCGCACGCCTGGTCGTGGGCATCGGCCTGAACACGAACGACACGCTCGGCGACGCGCCGCCCGAGGTGCGCGACAAGGCCGCCACCCTGCGAGACCTGACCGGCAGGCGCTTCGACCGGACCTCGATCCTGCTCGACTTGCTGCCGCGCCTGGAGGCGGTCTGGGCACATTTGGCATCTTCACCCGAGACAATCGGAAATCAGGCGCACGCGCGATGCCTTCAGCGCGGCACGATCCTCACCGTCGAGTTGGGGCGCGAATCGGTTCGAGGACGCTGCGGCGGAATCGCCGCCGACGGGGCATTGCTGCTCGACACGCCCGGCGGCCGGCGCAGGCTTGTATCGGGGGTGGTTCTCTGGCCAAGCTGACGGGGGGAAACGGCCAACGTCTCGCCCATGTCCCCCCAAGCAGATCGAAACCTGCCCGAATCTCGCCGTTTGGCCCGGCGGACGTGTGCGAACGTTCGGGATCGAGTTCGAGTATCCATGCAACGTTCTTGGACGGCGGATTCGTGACCCTTGATTTGCCTTCCCGGAACCGTCAGAATGCCGGTCGAGCCCAGGAGCCGAGACCATGTGCCGAGATCCTCGCGTCGCGTCGCCGCTGAAAACGATTCGTGGCGGTCCGCCGAGATCGTTCCGTCGCCGCGGGGCTCGGCGGATCGTTGCCGCGGCCTGGCTCTTGGCCGTGGCGTCGACCGCGCTGGCCGAGGGGCCGCCGTCGCAGCCCTGGTTCCCCGAGGCGCCGCCCCTCGGCGAGCCCGCCGGAGAAGTCATTCGAGTCGCCGACGTCGAGAGGCTCTTTCGGGCGGCCCGGACCGTGCGCCCGGGCGGGACGATCGTCGTGGCCGACGGGCATTACCGGATGCCGCGCTACTTCGAGCTGCGCACCGATCGGGTCACCCTGCGCGGCGAATCGGGGCGGCGCGATCGGGTCATCCTCGACGGGGCGCAGAGCCGGCACGGTGAACTCGTGGGCATCACCGGGTGCTCCGACGTGATCGTCGCCGATCTGACCATCCGGAACGCGCGGCACAACGGGTTCAAGATCAACTCCGACAAGTTCACGACGCGGGTGACCATCCGCAACTGCGTGATCCACAACGTCTGGCAGCGGGGAGTCAAGGGGCCGGCGGTCCGCAAGGAGGATCGCGATACGTTCCGCCCTTCCGACTGCCGCATCGAGTATTGCCTGTTCTACAACGATCGTCCCAAGCGGTTCTCCGACGATCCCAGCGACACGGCGGAGAATTTCGGCGGCAATTACGTGGGCGGGATCGACGCGATGTATCCGCGGCGCTGGATCGTCGCCGACAACGTGTTCGTCGGCATCCGAGGCCGAACCGGCGAAGCGCGCGGCGCGGTTTTTCTCTGGCACGACGCCGAAGACTGCGTCGTCGAGCGGAACGTGGTGATCGACTGCGACGCGGGCATCTGCCTGGGCAACTCGTACCGGGGCCCCGACACCGAAATCCATTGTCGGCGGTGCATCGTGCGCAACAACTTCGTCACGCGGTGTCCCGAGAACGGCATCCTCGCCGACTACACCGAAGACTGCCGGATCGTGCACAACTCGGTCCACGACCCCGAGTCGCGCCAGAAGCGGCTCGTGCGCCTCGTGCACGACAACGGCGGCCTCGTGGTGGCGAACAATCTGCTGAGCGGCCCGCCGATGCGCCGCGAGACGTCGAGCCCGATCCGCGAGTTCGGCAACGTGACCGGCGATCGGTCGCACGCGCTGGTCGACGTCGCGAGCGGGAACCTGCGCCTCGCGTCGCGCGAGCCCGAGGTGGTCGACGCCTGCGACCCGGTAGCCGAGGTGGCCGACGACATCGACCGCCGGCCCCGCGACCGGCGCCCCGACGCCGGGGCGCACGAGTGGATTGAGAAGCCCTAAGAGCCTCTGCGGGCATCCGCCGCCCTTGAACGGTCCCAAGCCCTCCAACCCACGACGATGACCATGAAGCTCACGCGGCGCAGCGTTCTTCGGTGGGGTCTTTCGCTGTCGGCTGCCGCGGTCGCACGAAGGGCGCCCGCGGCGACCGGCCCGAGCGCGGCGGTTGCGGCAGCGCCGATCGCGATTCCCTTCGACATGCCCGGCTTCAAGGAGCCGGCGTTTCCCGACCGCACCTTTGCCGTGACCGACTTCGGCGCCCGGCCGGGCGGGACGGCCATGAACACCCGGGCGATCGCCGAGGCAATCGCCGCCTGCGCGCGGGCCGGCGGGGGGCGGGTGCTGGTGCCCGCCGGCGTCTGGCGCACCGGTCCCATCCACCTGAAAAGCAACGTCGATCTGCACGTGGCCGAAGGGGCCGAGCTGCGATTCAGCGACCGGTTCGACGACTATCTGCCGGTCGTGTACATGCAGCGCGGCGGAGTGCGGTGCTACAACTATTCGCCGTTGATCTACGCCCGCCGTTGCACGAACGTGGCCGTGACCGGGGCCGGCACGCTCAACGGCCAGGGACAAGCATGGTGGCCGTGGAAGAACCGGCAGCCCGGCATGGAGCGGTTGTTCGCGATGGGCGCCAGGCAGATTCCCGTCGAGCAGCGCGTCTTCGGCACCGAGGCCGACGGCGTGCGCCCCTGCTTCATCCAGCCCATCGATTGCGCGAACGTGCTGCTCGAAGACTTCACGCTGATCAACGGCCCGTCGTGGAACATTCACCCCGTCACCTGCGAAAACGTGACGGTGCGCCGCGTGCGCGTCACGACCATGGGCCCCAACAACGACGGAATCGACCCCGATTCGTGCCGCAACGTGATCGTCGAGGACTGCTTTCTCGATACGGGCGACGACTGCATCTGCCTCAAGGCGGGCCGCAACGAAGACGGCTGGGCCGTCGGCAAGCCGTGCGAAAACGTCGTGGTGCGCCGCTGCCGAACCCGGCGCGGGCACGGGGGCATCGTGTTCGGCAGCGAGATGTCGGCCGGCATCCGCAACGTGCTGGTGCACGACTGCCGCTTCGAGGGCACGCAGCGGGGTATCCGCATCAAGTCGCTGCCGGGGCGCGGCGGGGCCATCGAAAACCTCTGGTTCCGCAACCTGGTCATGGACGGCGTGGGCGCGGCGATCCATTTGACCCTTCGCTACGCGCGCACCCCGAACGACGCCGACGCCATGCCCGTGTTCCGCAACGTCCACGTTCGCGACCTCGCCTGCACCAACGCCCGAGTGGCGGTCGAGATGCTCGGGCTGCCCGGCGGCGACTACATCGACAACGTCACCCTCGACGACGTGGCCATCGCCTCGGTCGCCGGGCTCCAGGCCGAACACGTGCGGCGCCTGCGCTTGACGCGGGTCGATCTTTCGCCCTCGAAGTCGCCCGTCATGCGGCTTCGCGATTGCCGCGACGTAGCGATCGAGCAATCGAAGTGCCCCGAGGGCGCCGACGTCTTTCTCCAGGTCGACGGCGCCGCCTCGGAGAACATCCGGCTCGACGAGGTCGACCTATCGAAGGCCGCTCGCGGCGTGGTCGCGGGCAGCGATGTGCCCGCGGGAGCCGTCGTGACCGCCCCGAGCCGACTGTAATCGGACGAGATCGAAAAGGAGTATCCCAACGATGCTGCAAGAGAAAACGGTGTTCCTCACGGGCGCGGGCAGCGGCATTGGCAAGGCGACCGCGAAGAAGCTGCTCGCGCTGGGCGCCAAGGTCTTCAGCCTCGAGTGCTCGGCGGCGAACGTCGCGGCCGCGCGGGCCGAATTGGCCGAATTGGGCGACCAGCGCCTCGCGTTCTTCGAGGGTGACGTGCGCGACGAAACCCAGGTGCGCGACGCCTTCGAGGCTTGCGACCGGGCCTTCGGGCCCCTCGACGTGCTGATCAACAACGCCGGGGTCGGCGTCCCCACCCCCGATCTGGCCGTCGCCGAGACGGCCGTCTTCGAGCGGCAGTTCGACGTCAACGCCAAGGGCGTGTTCTTCTGCATGCGCGAAGCGCTCCGCCGGATGCGACCCCGCAAGTCGGGGCACATCCTGACCTTGATCTCGATGGCCGGGCAGCGGACGAATCCCGGGGCCCCCCTCTACTGCGCCTCGAAGTTCGCCGCGCGGGGCCTCAGCGGCGGACTGGCCGACCAAGTGCTCCAGGAGGGCATCAAGGTGACCGACGTGAACCCGGGTCCGGTCGACAGCAACTACTGGGGCGATCGCCAGGTGCCGCGCGAGAAGTTCCTCCGCCCCGACGACGTGGCCGAGATCATCGCCTTCGTGCTCCAACTGCCCGACCACGTCGTCGTGCGCGCCGTCGACTTCGACAGCATCCACTGGCTGGCCAGGTGAGCGGCGGGCGCCGCCGTTGGAAGACGCGGCGCGGGAGGTTGCGACGCAAGGCGCTAAAGCGGCCGGACGGTCGTGACCCAAAGGAAGACCTTGTCGGCCTCGTCGACGCGAAGCTCGCTTTTCAGTCCGGCCTTGAGCAGGCTGCGCTTCAGCAGCAAGGCGTAACTGGTGCGGCCCGAGGGAAGGCTGACCAGGGCCTTTTCGGGCTCGATGCCGTGCCGGGCCAGGGCATTGTGATCCATGAGCACGGGCACCTCGAGCCGGGCGGCGACGGCGTCGAGCACTTTCGTGACCGGAACGTCCTGCACGTTGACGTTGAGAAACTCGTACTGCCCGGGGAGCAGTTCGCCGCGTTTCTTGTCCGATTCCCAGCCGACCGGCCAGACTTCGGCGTCGGGCCCGGCGGCCGTGACGGTGCATTCGAGGCCGCCGCTCGACTGCCGAGGCACCAGCGCGTATCCCAAGGGCCGAACCACGGCGGCCAGGGCCGTGCCGCAGGTCAGATCGGAGAGTTCCTCTTCGACCGTGTCGTCGTCGCGGATCGCCCGGAGCAGGGCCGTTTCGACTCGAAGGGGCAAGGGCAGGCGGTTGCCGATTCTCTCGATGGCCTCGCGGCGGCCGATTCCCTTGGTCGAGAAGCCGACCCGACCCGACAGGGCCTGGTGGACCTCAGCAAGCTCGTCGGCGGTCAGCCCGAAGGCCGATCGCTGGGGGCGCTCGCCGGGCGGACCGTGCTGCGCCAGGTCGTCGAGCCATTGGGCCAGGCGGCGGGCCTCGGCCGCCCGAAACCGGGCACCGGGCACGACGACCTCGTCGGCCGACGTGATGATCCCGGTGACCACGTAGGTCGGAGCCGACTCGGGGCCGCGACGCTCGATCGCCATCCGGTCGCTCGCCTGCCCGGCGCGAATCCGCAGGTTGCTCACGCCGGCCTGCGTGAGACGGCGAAGCCATTCCTGCTGGGCCGTAATCGGTACGGCTCCGTCGGTGACCAATTCGAGCTCGACGCGACCCGCGGCGCAGGCCGGCGGGCCGGCGATCCAGGGTGCCGCCAGAACGGCCAGTGCAGCGACGACGCCTCGACATCGCATGCGATTCGCTCGTTGGGTGAAGGGTTGGAAAGGCAATCCAGCAGAGAACCGTTTTCTCCCAAAGGGATTATAGCACGGCCCCTAAACCCGGACGTTCGCGATGCCCCTTGCGGGCGCTCGGCCGCGCCGCGAGCGACTCGGGCCCGTGACGCCGCGGGGCGGATGCGGAACCCTTCGGCACGGAATCATCGTTCCGTCAGCGGCCTGGTCACCCGAATCTGCATGAGCCGGACCTCCCCGGGTTTGAGGCGAGCGAGTTGAGCCGCCGACATTCTGCTACGCAACCGATCCCCGCGTCAGAGGGTTGCCAGTCGGAAAACCGTGCAAAGCAATTTCCCGACGGCGCGCCGAGACGTATTCCGCGGAAAACGAACAACCCGTCGCGGGGAATCGTCTTGGAAGCCGATCGCAGCCACCCGACGCCGCCGCGGATTGCGAACAGCGAAACCGGCTCGGGCGAGCCGAGCGATTCTGGTGGGGCCGATCCGAGTTTGCTACAATCGGCTCTCTGGAGAGTGTTCGCGCTACGGTCGGCGTTTCTTTCCGTCGGCGTACGAATCCATCAGGCAATGCCATGAGTCCTTCGCCTCGCCCGATGACGGTACCCAGGTTCACGGCGATGAAGGCCGCGGGCCAGAAGATCACCATGGTCACCGCCTACGACTACACGATGGCGGCCTTGATCGACTCGGTCGGCATCGAGGGGATCTTGGTGGGCGACACCCTGGCCATGGTCGTCCAAGGCCACCGGAATACGCTGCCCGTGAGCGTCGACCAGATGATCTACCACGCCGAGATGGTGGGCCGGGCCGTCGAACACGCCCTGGTCGTGGTCGACATGCCCTTTCTGAGCTATCACACCGGCCGGTACAAGGCGATCGAAAACGCGGGGCGCATTCTCAAAGAAACGCGCTGCCAGGCGGTCAAGCTCGAACAGGGGCCCGGACAGGTCGAGATTACGGCGGCCCTGGTGGCGGCCGGGATCCCCGTGATGGCCCATTTCGGGCTCCGTCCCCAGAGCATTCACCAAATGGGGGGGTACGCCATCCAGCGCGATCGCGAGCAGCTCTTCAACGACGCCAAGGCGGCCGAAGAGGCCGGCGCGTTTTCGATCCTGCTCGAGTGCATCCCCGGCGACATCGCGACCGAGGTCACCGCGTCGGTCAAGATTCCCACGATCGGCATCGGAGCCGGCGCGGGCTGCGACGGGCAGGTCCTCGTCATGCACGACCTGCTGGGCTTGGGCATGGGCCGGGTGCCACGCCATGCCAAACAGTACGCCGACCTGGGAGGCGCGACGATCGAGGCCGTCGCCCGGTACCGCGACGAAGTCCGGGCGGGCACGTTCCCCGGACCGGAACAGACCTTTCAGTAGCCCCGTCGCTTCGCCGAAAGGGAGACCGTCGCGCCTATTCTCTCGCCGCGATGATTGCGGCGGCGGCTCGTCGTCAATCCGCGCGCCGGTCGCCCTTCTTTTCTTGCCGGATTCCTGTTGTTTCCGCGCCGCGTTCCTGCTACAGTCTGCCCGCGCGTTTTGGCCCCCCACGAAGATGCGGGAAGCGGCGGACTTGTCCAGGCTATTTTGCATCGGCATGCTCGGGATCGCCCTGTCGTCTCCGGTCACTGGAGGCGACGACTCGCCGTTCGATTCTGGGATGGCGGCGTCGCCAGCCCAGTTGCGGCGGCTCCCGGCGATCGATCCGTCGTGGTCTTGGCATGAGCCCCTCGAGGCCGCCCCAAGCGTGGATTTGCCGGGCGCGGCGCCGGCCGCGCCCGAGATCGGCGCGCCGCCAACGTCGTCCCTCCCGGCCGAGCTCGCGACCGAGTTGTCGGCGGAGGTTGTCGAGGAAGTCGTCGAGGTCGAAAAGCCCCCGCCCGACCCGTGGGAAGGCAGCGTTGAGCTCGGCCTCGACGGCACCGAGGGCAACAGCAAATCGTTCAACCTTCGCGGCGGCGTTGGCGCCAAGCGAACGTTGCCGAATCAGGTGCTCTCGCTCGATCTCGACTACCACAAGGGATCGCGGAACCGCATCCTCAGCGCCCACCGACTGTTCTTCGAGTGGCGCCAGGAGTGGCTTTGGGAAGACTCGCCCTGGAGCTACTACGTCCACGGCACGACCGAGTACGACGAATTCCGCGCGTTCGACACGCGGGTCGCGCTGGACACGGGTTTAGGGTATATGCTTTTCGAACGCGAGAGCACGACGCTCAAGGGCCGGGCGGGCGGCGGCGTGTCGCGCGAGTTCGGCGGCCCCGCCGACGACTACGTGCCCGAGCTGGTGTTCGGGCTCGAACTCGAACACAAATTCTCCAAGCGGCAGAAGATCGCGGCCACGGCCGACTACATCCCCGACGTGACCGACTTCGCCGACTACCGGGTGAACCTTAAGGCCGGTTGGGAGGCCCTGATCGACGAGGAGATGAACCTCAGCCTCAAGGTGGGCGTGCGCAACCAGTACGACAGCACTCCCAACGGGGTCGACCCGAACGACTTCGATTACTCGGTCGTGCTGCTCTGGAAGTTCTGATCGAGCGGCGCCCGGCCCCGCCACTCGGGCGGGCCGCGCCGGGTAGCGACTCAAGTCGCGTGGCTGCGGAGCCAGGCTACCCACGTCCGGGGCGATACGAGAAATCGCCATCGCGAATGGGTCGGCTTCGCTTCTTCCGGAGAGGGGGGCTCCGGCGGAGGGGAAGGCAACGGCTCCGCCTTCCGGGGAACCTGAATCCGCCGCTCGTAGAGCACCTGAAAACTGGTGCCCCCCACGGTCAGCCTGTCGCCAGGCATCAACTCGGCCGTGTTGACGTTCAACCCGTTCACAAACGTGCCGAGCATCGAACCGAGGTCCCGGACGACCAAGGTTCCCTTGATCGAATTGATCTCGCAATGCCGGCGGCTGGCCCAATTGTCGTCGACGTGGATCCCGGCGTCCGGGCCCTGGCCGATCATCACGGGCAGCTTGTCGAGAACGATCTTCCGTGTCGTGTCGGAGTCGACTTCATTCAACTCGATGAGCATATCCATCCTCCGTCGGGCGGTCGCGACGGCGCGGTTCGTCCACGTGAACCAACTCAGCGCATTGCGGGCCGATCCTGCCTCTTCCCCGACGTCACCTATCGTGGGCGATAAGAAGTGTTCCAGTGTAACGCATGCCCGTTGGCCGTCAACTACCCTCAACGGGTTATTTCCGGCAATCTCGGGCACCGAGCCCCGACGGGCCGCAAGAACCGGGAACCGGCTCGTTCGAACCCTCCGACGCGGGAGTTCCCCAGGTCGCAGCCGGAGTCGCATTCGGAGTCGCAGCCGATGTCGGGTTATCTGTGCATGGGTTTTCCGAAAGCTATACTGAGCTTGTGCTTACGAACATCGTTCGACACGCGTGCGATTTCCGCCTCCCGTCGAGTCCGCATCGCGCCGATTCCATTTGGAACCGATGACATGGGAAATCTGGGTTGTCTGGGAAGATTGTCCTCTGCTGGCATTCCCCTCGCAATAGCTGCGCAATCACCCATCGATGTGGCCGGATCGAACGCGTCATCGACGCGGCCTGTTCCGTACTACGAAGCCGAGGGCCGGAAGGTGCAACCGCGTCGCCATCAAAAACAACGATTCGTTCATCCCGCTCGGATCGCTCCGACGCTATAATGGCGTCGAAAAGGACCGGAGCCGATGAACTTGAAGGAGTTGGGGCGCCGCATCAAGCAGCGCCGTGAGCAGCGGAAGCTCCGCCAGGCCGACGTGGCCAGCGCATTGCGGATCGCGTCCCAGGCCGTCTCGAAGTGGGAGCGGGGCGAGAACGCGCCCGATATCTCGGTGTTGGTCGACCTGGCCCGACTGCTCGACGTGAGCATCGAGTGGCTGCTGGGAGGCATGTCGGCCGAGACCGAGACGTTTCCCGCAACCGTGTCTTGCACGAGCCTCAACGGATTCGCCCTCAAGGGGGCAAGTGACCGTGCCGGGCCTTCCCATTCCCCTGACCGTTTACGAACCGGAGATTGACTAGAGTCATGGCTACCACCACGTTGGACTACCACGTCAAGGACATCAAGCTGGCCGATTTCGGTCGCCGCGAGATCGCCATCGCCGAGAAGGAAATGCCGGGCCTGATGGCCACCCGGGAGAAGTACGGTCCTCAGAAGCCCCTGGCCGGCGCCCGGATCATGGGCTCGCTGCACATGACGATCCAGACCGCGGTGCTGATCGAGACCCTCAAGGAACTGGGGGCCGACGTCCGCTGGGCTTCGTGCAACATCTTCTCGACGCAGGACCACGCGGCGGCGGCCGTCGCCGAGTCGGGCACGCCCGTGTTCGCCTTCAAGGGCGAATCGCTCGACCAGTACTGGGAGTTCACCAAGCAGGCCATGACCTGGCCCGACGGAAGCGGCCCGAACCTGGTGGTCGACGACGGCGGCGACGCCACCCTGATGATCCATCGCGGCTACTACGCCGAAGAGAACCCGGCCATGCTCGATGAGCCGACGGACAACAAAGAGTTGGCCATCATCCATCGCGTGCTCAAGCGCACCCAGCAGCAAGACCCCGGGTTCTTCCACCGCGTCGTCCAGGACTGGAAAGGCGTCTCGGAAGAGACGACCACGGGCGTCCACCGCCTCTACGAGATGATGCGAAACGGCACGCTCCTGGCCCCGGCCATCAACGTGAACGACTCGGTCACCAAGTCGAAGTTCGACAACATCTACGGCTGCCGCCACTCGCTGATCGACGGCATCAATCGGGCCCTCGACGTGATGATCGCCGGCAAGATCGCCATGGTCTGCGGCTACGGCGACGTGGGCAAGGGCTCGGCCGAGTCGCTTGCCGGGCAGCGGGCCCGGGTCTGGGTCTCCGAAATCGACCCGATCTGCGCCCTGCAGGCCCTCATGGCGGGCTACCGGGTGACGACCGTCGAAGACGCCCTGCCCCATGCCGACATCTACGTCACCACGACCGGCAACCGCGACGTGATCACGGCCGAGCACATGGCGAAGATGAAAGACCAGGCCATCGTCTGCAACATCGGGCACTTCGACAACGAGATCCAGGTCGACGCCCTGAATGCCTGGCCCGGCGTCCGGCGCACGAACATCAAGCCCCAACTCGACGCCTTTACGTTTCCCGACGGACACACGATCTACCTGCTGGCCGAGGGCCGGCTGGTGAATCTCGGCTGCGCCACCGGGCACCCCAGCTTCGTGATGTCGAACAGCTTCACCAACCAGACGCTCGCCCAGATCGATCTGTGGACCAACCCGCGCCAGCTGGGCGTGTACACGCTCGACAAGAAGCTCGACGAGGAGGTGGCCCGGCTCCATCTGGCCCACCTGGGCGCGAAGCTGACCCGGTTGACCGCCGAGCAGGCTGCCTACATCGGCGTGCCGGTCGAGGGCCCGTTCAAGCCCGATCACTATCGGTACTGAGACGAACGCTTCGTTCGAAGTTGTTTTCTGGAAAAGGGTTAGGTTAGCCAATCCCGGCGAGGGGTCGGGCTTCTTCCCGCGAGAGCAGGCGGGACCTTGCGGTGGGGGCCGCGGGGCGGCTCCGTCGGCCGCGCGTTTGCTTGAAATCGCGGATTCGGCCGATTACCATGAGAAAGGCCGCGCGTCGTGATTCGACGATCCCCATGCGCCCCGATTGCACGGATGCGTTCGTGTCGACGCGGGAGGCGCCCCAGCGCTTGGGAGGATGCGTGCGGCTGAGGATCGTGCAAGCGGTCTGCCCCGTCCGTCCCACCGTTCTCGCTCGGAGGAGTCATTGACCATGTACCGCAGACTCGCTCTGTTGGCCGGAGGATTCGTCCTTCTATCGGCGGGCCCTCTGTCGGCCCAGGATGCCGTGCTGCGACAGATGTACGGCAGCGGCGTCCACGCCTTCTTCGCGTACGACTACCAGCAGGCGTACGCCGATTTGACCGCGGCTATCGACGCGGGCAGCACCGATCCGCGGTGCTATTACTTCCGCGGATTGACCTACCTGCAACTCGGCCGCGACGACGAGGCCGCGATGGACTTCGAGCAAGGCGCGCGGCTCGAAAGCCAAGATACGAACAAGTTCTACGACGTGAGCCGGGCCCTGGAGCGGGTCCAGGGCCAGAGGCGGCTTCTGATCGAGCAGTACCGCGTCGAGGCCCGTATGGAAGCGCTGAAGCGGGAGGAGGAGCGCCGCCGGCAGCGCTACGGCGAGCTTCGAGCGGCCGAGCAGCGGGTGCTCGAGACCCAAGCCGAAGCCGCCCCCGCGGCGCCGGTCGAGGCCCCCGAACCGCCCGCCAAGAGCGACGATCCCTTTGCCGTAGGCCCCGCCGAGTTGCCGGCCGAGCCGGGCGGCGAACCCTCTTCCCAGGCCGCGCCGGCCGCCGAGGAACCGGAGCAGCCGGAGCAGGCCGTGATGGAGCAGCCCGACGCGGAGCAGCCCGACGAACCGACTCCTGCCGCGCCCGACGACCCCTTCGCCGTCCAACCGGCCGAGCAGCCGGCCATGGAGCAACCGACCGTCGAGGAGCCCGAGGAGCCTGCGCCCGCCGAGACGCCGGCGGCTGAGGCACCGTCGGAGCCGGCAGCTCCGGCCGCGAGTGGGGCCGCCGTGTTTGGGGCGCTCGGCAGGGCCTTGGGCAGTGCCGTCACCGAGGGGCTCGGGGAAGAATCCCCCACCGAGCCGCTCCCCGGGTTCCTCATGCCGGAAGAACCCGTCGAGAAGGCGGCTCCCAAGCCGGCCGCCGACAGCGACCCCTTTGGCTTGGGTGCACCCGCCCCGGCCGAGAAGCCGGCCGCTCCGGCCCCCGCCGAAGCGCCGGAGCCTGCTTCGCCGCCCGTGCCGGCCCCGAAGCCGGCGGCCGACGACAGCGACCCCTTCGGTCTGAACGCGAAGCCGGCGGCCGAAGAGCCCGCCGCGGAAGCCGACGAGGCGGCCGCGGAAGCCGAAGCGCCGCCCGAGCCGGCCCCGGCCGCCGACGCGAATCCCTTCGAGTAGCCACCGCAGCCGAACCCATCGGCGATACGCCCACGGGTGCCGCCCGCCCTCGACGCGAGGCCGGGAGGCACCCGTTCGATTTGCGCTTCCCGCGCGGCCGGAAACGCGCCGTCGCGCTCTCGTATTGGCGTGAACACACGCATTTGGGGCCGATTCGTTGCGCGCCGCCGCCCGACACCCGCCCAGCGTGCTACAACCTGGTAGCCCCGCGGTGCCGTGCGGGAGGGCTCGCGAGCCCGCGACTCGCGAATCGGTCCTTGCCTTTCGCGGAAGCGTGCCTAGGATTCGAAAAGGTGTTGCGTTCACCGTTTCCGCCTGTTTGGGAAATCCGTGCGATGCCTTTCTTGGGCGTGCCCTCATCCGATCGCCGATCGTGGAAGCCGCTCTGGCTCGTCGCCGTGCCGGCACCGCTGGCTCTGCCCTCGTGCTGCGCCGCGGCAGATCGGGCGTTGGTCGACTTGCCGGCCCCCCAGGTTCAGGTGGAGTCGGGCGACCTGGTGCAAAGCTCGGAAAGGCTCGATGACGACCGCGTCTCGGTCGAGCCTCGGTCGTCCACGCCCCATCTACCGAGGGCGTTTCCTCCCCGTGTTTCGGCCGGCGGAGTTCTCGGCGTCGTGATCGAGTCGCCCCCGTCTGCCGCGAAAAGCCGGCTTCCGCGCCGATTCGTCGACCGATGGTCCGTCGCGCGGCTCATCCGGGGCTTCGCCTCAACGTCCGGGCGAGCCTCCGGCACCGGATCCTCCTGCCGTTGGTCGGCTCGCGACGCTCTCGTGCAGCGACTGCAACGGTAATCCCCGTCGTTGCACAAGAAGTAGGACGGATTGCCAATCCGCCCTGCGAAGCAATCCTGCGGCGTTTGGGCCGTCTCTCCGCTTTTGGACAATGACATCCCGCCCCCCGCGCGGGCACGACCCCGCAACGGGCGAATCGCGGTGCGGCGGGCCTTGCTTCGCCACGATGACGCCCATTGCCACCGCCGAGACGTGTGACCCCAACCCTGTCGAGACCCTTTCCTCAGAAGACTGGAGACTTACGAGGAGGCACGACATGCCCGAGAGTATCACCATCACCCGTACCGATCGTCAGCGTCTGGGAACCCTGCTGCAGGCCGCGCAGGCCCACGGCATGGAACGGCGAGAACACCTGCTGACGCTCGAGGAGGAACTCGAGCGCGCACGAGCCGTCGAGCCCCACGAGTTGTCGCACGACGTGGTTACCATGGAGTCGACCGTGAAGCTGCGCGACCTGGACACGGGCGAGGTCGAGACCTACACCATCGTTTATCCTGAGCGGGCCGACGCCACCCGAAATCGCATCTCCGTGCTGGCCCCGATCGCGACGGCCGTCCTCGGCTGCCGCGCCGGCGAGGTGGTGGAGGTCACGGTGCCGTCCGGGTTGAGACGCATCCGCGTGGAAGCGGTCGTTTTCCAGCCGGAACGGGCCGGAGAGCACGATTGAGGGAGCATTCTCCGGCAGATCGTGGTATCCTCGGATAGGCGCCCCCGCCGCGTCTTGGGACCTTTCGGAGACTGCCTGCCAACGTGCTCGTTGCGATGTCCGCATCCGCGTGGATCTCGATCCTGGTCGTTGCCGTGGTCTTCGCGACGATGCTGGCACGTCGCGGCGTACCGACCGACCTGCTTTTTCTTGGCGGGCTGGTAGCGGTTACCGTTGCCGGGGTCCTTTCGCCCAGAGAGGCGTTGGCCGGGTTCGCGAACCCGGCCGTCATGGCCATCGGCGCGCTGTTCATTGTGGCCGCCGGCCTGCGGTCGACCGGCGTACTCGACTGGGTGAGCCATTATCTGCTCGGGGCGGCACGCACCGAGAAGGGGGCCCTTCTGCGCTTGAGCGGCACCGTGTTGGGCATCTCGGCGTTCATCAACAACACTCCCGTGGTGGCGATGTTCGTGCCCGTCGTGTTGGAGTGGTGCCGAAAACACGGCATCTCGCCGTCGCGTCTGCTGATTCCGCTCAGCTATCTCGCGATTATGGGGGGGACGTGCACCCTGATCGGCACAAGCACCAACCTCGTCATCAGCGGAATGCTTCGAGACGAGGGCTTGCCGACGCTGGGGATGTTCGAGATCGGCCGGGTGGGGCTTCCCTGTTCGGCGATCGGGGCGCTGTATCTGCTGCTGGTGGGTCGCCGGCTGCTGCCCGATCGCACCGACCTGATCGAGCGGCTCGGCGACCAGCGGCGCGAATACCTGGTCGAGATGCTCGTCGAGCCCGAGTGCCGTCTTGTGGGCAAGACGGTCGAGCAGGCGGGGCTGCGGCATCTGCGCGGCCTGTTTCTCATCGAGATCGACCGCCTCGACGAAGTGATTACCCCCGTCGCTCCCGAAGACGTGATCCACCGCGGCGATCGGCTGATTTTCGCGGGCGTGGTGTCGACGATCGTCGATCTGGTGAGGATTCCGGGCCTGGTGCCGGCGGCCGACATGACCTACCGCATCCAGTCGCAGAGCGACCGGTCGCGGCACCTATCCGAGGCGGTCATTTCGCGCAGCTCTCCGTTGATCGGCACGACGGTGCGCAGGGCAAATTTTCGCCGCCTGTATAATGCGGCCGTGGTCGCGGTCCACCGCAACGGAGCCCGGCTGCAAGGCAAGATCGGCGACATCGAACTCGAGGCTGGCGATACCCTGCTGTTGCAGACGCGGACCGAGTTCGCCAGCCGCTTCCGCAACAACCGCGATTTCTACCTGGTCGCCAGCGTCGAAGGGTCCCAGCCCTTGCGGCGCGATCGGGCCTGGATCGCCGTCGGGCTGCTCGGCGTGCTCGTCGCCTGGCTGACCGCGTCGGTCTGGTTCGACCGCAGCGGGCTTTGGCCGGGGCTTGGCGAACCGGCCATCGCGGCCATCGCGATCGCCGGACTAATGGTCGTCATGCGGTGCCTGCCCGTTGCCGAGGCCCGCTCGGCGATCGACCTGCAAGTGCTGCTGACCATCGCGGCGGCCTTGGGGCTGGGCCGGGCCCTCGAGCGGAGCGGAGCGGCCGACGCCGTGGCCCGATTGCTGATCGAAAGCGTCGGGCAGGACCCGAGAGTGCTGTTGGCCGTGATCTATCTGATGGCCCTGCTGTTTACCGAGTCGATCACGAACGTGGCCGTGGCGGCGATGCTCTTCCCGCTGGGCGTCGCGACCGCCGCCGCCGGCGCGTGCAGCCCGCGCCCGTTCGTCATGGCCGTGGCCCTGGCCGCTTCGCTGAGCTTTCTGACGCCGATCGGGTACCAGACCAACCTGATGGTCATGGGGCCGGGCGGCTACCAGCCGCGCGACTACCTGCGGGTCGGTTGGCCCCTGGCCGCGCTGATGTTCGTGACGGCCCAGGTTCTCATTCCGCTGGTGTGGCCCTTCGCCCCGTGACGTGCCCGGGCGGTGTCGAGTAAGCTATGCTTGTGGCGCGGGCGAATCGCAACGGCCTCCCGCCCGAAAGGGTCGTAACCGCGGAAACGGCACAGCGGTTCGCGCCCGCCTTCCCATGTGCCGCCGTTCGATGCGCGGCGTCCGTCGCCGTGTGCCGTCGGCGAATATCGAGGATCCCGGAATGGAAAACACGAGTCGACCCCGCGTCGCCGTGATCGGCTGCGGACACTGGGGCAAGAATCACGTCCGCAACATGCACGCGCTGGGCGCGCTGGCGGCCGTGTGCGAGACCACCGAGCCCGGGCGCGAACTGGCCCGGACCACGGCGCCCGGGATTCCGCTGTTCGACACGGTCGAGGCGGCACGCGAGCGGCTCGAGGTCGACGGGGTGGTGATTGCCACGCCGGCCGAGACGCACGCCGCACTGACCGAGTCGGCCCTGAAAGCCGGTCTCGACGTGCTCGTCGAGAAGCCGCTGGCGCTCACCCCGGAGGACGGCTCGCGCCTGCTGGAATTGGCGTACCAGCGCGATCGCATCCTCATGGTCGGGCATCTTTGGGAGTACCATCCGGCGATCACCAAGCTGCACGAGCTGGTCCGGCAGGGCGATCTCGGCGCGATTCGCTACGTGTACTCGAACCGGCTCAACCTGGGCAAGATCCGCTCCGAGGAGAACATCCTCTGGTCGTTCGCGCCCCACGACATCTCGGTCATCCTCCGGCTCATGGGGCGCCAGCCCTTCGAGGTCGTGGCGACCGGGGCCGGCTACGTCCAGCCCAACATCGCCGACGTCACGGTGACGCAATTGCTGTTCGACAACGGCGTGCGCGCCCATTTCTTCGTCTCCTGGCTTCATCCCTACAAGGAACAACGCCTGGTCGTCGTGGGATCGGAGCGCATGGCCAGCTTTGACGACGTGGCCAAGGAACTCGTCCTGTACGACCAGCGCGTCAGGTGGGAACGGGGAATGCCGATCCCCGTTCGCCACGCGGGAACGAAGGTTCCGTTCCCCGGCGACGAGCCGCTCCGCATCGAGTGCCAGGCGTTCCTCGACGCCATCCGGACGCGCAAGCCGCCCCTGGCCGACGGGCAAAGCGCGGTCGACGTGCTCGACGTGCTCGCGGCGGCCCAACGGTCGATGATTACCCACGGACATCCGGTACAATTGAGTCCCAGCCGCGGCCGGGCGACGGTCGGGCGATAGGCCGACGCGGTGACGAGGGTTCGGGGATCCGCGCTCGGGATGCCCGGGGTGAGACGTTGGTATCACCGGCAGGCGACCTCGTGCCCGGCGCATCGGGCTCGAGGCCGTGGAGTCGCCGGGCACGGGCGTTTCTTGGCTACGATTCCGCGAAAAGGAACGCGATGCGATACTTGATCACGGGCGGTTGCGGATTCATCGGCTCGCACCTGGCCGACCATCTCATCGCCGGCGGGCACGGAGTCGTCGCGCTGGACGACCTTTCGACCGGGCGATACGAAAACGTGGCCCACCTCGAAGGGCACGGTCAGTTCGAGCTGCTCATCGGCAGCGTGACCGACCCGAGCCTGGTCAACGAAGTCGTCCGCCAATGCGATGCCGTGTTCCACCTGGCTTCGGCGGTCGGCGTCAAGCTGATCATGGATCATCCGATCCAGACGATCGAGCGGATTTTCCAGGGAACCGACGTCGTGCTCCGGCACGCCAGCCGCTACCGGAAGCCGGTGCTCATCACGTCGACTTCCGAGGTGTACGGAAAGTCGACCGACGTTCCCTTTCGCGAGGACGGCGATCGGCTGTCGGGCCCGACGAACAAGCACCGTTGGGCGTACGCCTGTGCCAAGTCGCTCGACGAGTTTCTCGCCTTGGCCCACTGGAAAGAGGCCCGCCTGCCCGTGGTCATTGCCCGGCTGTTCAACACGGTCGGCCCGCGCCAGACCGGGCAGTACGGCATGGTCATCCCGCGGTTCGTCGAGGCGGCGCTTCGCGACGAGCCGATCACGATTTTCGGCGACGGGCGCCAATCGCGATGCTTCGCCCACGTGGCCGACGTCGTCGAGGGGTTGGTGGCCCTGTTGGCCTCCCGCGCCGCGCGCGGCCAGGTCGTCAACCTGGGGTCGGACGAAGAAGTCACCGTCGTCGAGCTGGCCGAGCGGATCCGCGCGTTGACCGGCAGCCGGTCGGAACTGCGGTTCGTCGCCTACGAGCAGTTCTACGGCGACGGGTTCGAGGACATGCAGCGCCGGGTGCCTTCGATCGCCAAAGCCTGCGAACTCGTCGGCTGGAAGCCGCGTCGCAGCCTCGACGTCGTGCTCCGCGACGTGATCGAGTACCTGCGCTCGGCGGGCGACCCGGCCGACGCGTAACTTGCGCGTTGGGGTGGCACGCCGGTCGGGGGGTACGTGCCAGCCTCGGACGCTTCGCCTATAATCGCGGGTGGGGACAGTCTCCGGCGAGGTTTCTCATGCCCGGCGCGATCCGGCTTTCGTTCGACGGCGGGACCCTTTTGCTGCAAGGGGTTTCGCGCAGCGACCTCGACGGCGCCTTCGGCTCGACGCCGTGGGTGTGGGACCCTCGCGTGGACGCCGCGCGGTGCGACGCCATGCAGTACGTCGCCGTCGTCAAGCAGCTCGCGCACGCCGGGTTGCCGTTCGACGACGAAGTGCCGGCCTGGAGGCCCATGCGTTGGCCCCGCGTCCACCTGCACGCCCTGCGGCCCGAGCAGCAGGCCGCCGTCGAGGCGTGGATGGGCGCGGGCCGGGCCACGATCGTCATGCCCACCGGCACCGGCAAGACCGAGGTAGCCCTGCACCTCATGGCCCGCACGGCCCAAAGCACGCTGGTCGTCGCGCCGGTGCGGGATTTGATGTACCAGTGGCATCGCCGCATTCTCGACGGGCTGGGCTACGATCCGGGCATCGTCGGCGACAGCGTCTTCCGCGTGCGCCCCGTGTCGGTGACCACCTACGACAGCGCCTGCCTGCACATGGACAAGCTGGGCAACCGCTTCGGGCTGATCGTCTTCGACGAGTGCCACCACCTGCCTGGCCCCATGCGGCGCGACGCCGCCCGGATGTCGGCCGCTCCCCTGCGCCTGGGCCTGACCGCCACGCCCGAACGATCGGACGGACGGCACGTCGACCTCGAGTGGCTCGTCGGCCCGATCGCCTACGAGATGCCCATCTCGGCGGCCAAGGGCAAGACGCTGGCCGAGTACGAGGTGGTGCGGATCCCCGTGTATCTCTCGCCCGACGAGCAAGCCCGCTACAACCGGCTTTCCCGGGAAGTGCGCGCCTACATGGTCGAGCGGCGCAAGAACGATCCGGCCTTCGCCTGGGAAGACCTCTGCGCCGAGACGGCCAAGACCCCCCAGGCCCGCGCGGCCCTCAAGGCCTACTTCGCCAAGAAGTCGATCGAAGACCGAGCCGAAGAGAAGCTCCGCGTGCTCGAGGACCTTTTTCGGCTGCACGCGGGCGAGCCCTGCATCGTGTTCGCCGGCTCGAACGCGATGGCCCGCGACGTCTCGCGCCGTTTCCTCATCCCCTGCCTGTTGAGCCACTGCCGAAAGCACGAGCGGCGCGAGATCCTCCATGGCCTGGAAGATGGAACCTATCGGGCCCTGGTCGCCAACCGGGTGCTCGACGAGGGCGTCGATCTGCCCGAGGTCAAGGTCGCGGTGGTGGTCGGCGGCACCGCATCGAGCCGGCAGGCGAAGCAACGCCTGGGCCGCATCCTCCGCAAGTCGGGAATCGCCAAGGCCGTTCTCTACGAGGTCGTGTGCGTCGACACGAACGAACAGCACCGCTCCCGGCGCCGGCGCAAGAGCGACGCCTATCGAGAAACCCCGCTGCGGCGGCGGGACCGGCCGCGGGAGGCCGATCCGTTCTGACCGCTTCGCCGTTTCGTACCGCACCCAACCCGGGACGGTCGCTCGGGCCCACGCCGAGCCTCAGTCGAGCAGCCTCCACAGAATCCAAATCAAGACCAGCAGGCCGAGCCCGCCGCAACCGATGACGGGAACCAGGTTCGGCAGCGCGAAGCCCAACGCGATCAGGCCGGCCAGCCACGCCGCGGCCAGGATCAGCCAGAGGCGGCGAGGCCAACGCGATTCGTAATGCGTGGCCTCGCGAACCGCCTTGCGCTCGACCAGGGTGCGCTCGAGCTGCCTGCTCCGGGCCTCGTCGCGAATCTCCTCGACCAGCGACTCGGTTCCCGGCGTCTCCGCCAGCAGGGCGGTCAGGGCAATCGCGGCGGGATCCTTGCGCTGCTGGTGGAGCAAGCGGGCCATGACCGCTTGGGCGTAGGGATCGTTCGGATCGAGCTCCAGCGCCCGCTGGAGGCTCTGCTGCGCCTTTTCGTGGCGGTGAAGCCTGAGCAGGGCCAATCCCAGGGCGGCCCAGGCCGTCGAGGAGTTCGGGTTGGCGGCGACCGCTTCGTTGGAGGCCCGTTCGGCGGGTTTTGGCCCCCTCTCCGAAGCCATGAACCAGGCGTAGTCGGCGAGCAAGCCTGGCTTCCGCCCCGACAGCTCAAGGGCCTGTTCAAGGGCCTGTTGCGCCAGGGTGAGCCTTCCGGCGCGCCAGGCCGACAAACCCAACAGCGTCTGGGCACGGTGGTCTCGGGGATCGAGTTGGGCGGCCCGGCGCGCTTCGTCGAGGGCCTCTTCGCCGGCGCCGCTTCGCAGCAGTGCCTCCGACCGGAGCCGGCGGACAACCGCGTTCTCCGGTGCGGCCGTCACGAGCTGGTCGGTAATGGCCACCGCTCGGAGGCAGTCGCCTCGATCCATGGCCGCACGAGCGTCGTCGGCGAGTTGTTCGATCTGCCACGGGTCCACGGTACGGCCAGCGCCAGTGGGTTGATGAAAACGGACTTTCACCGAAAGAACGCATCCACGGCACGCGCACCCCCTCCGCAGCTTGATGCGAGAGCACCTGGAGGCGCGATCGTGCGGTCCTTTGCCAGGACGGTTTCAACCAGAAATATAGCAGGACCTTGCACGCGGATGAAACTGCGGGCCCGTTCGGGCGCGCCGGACCCTTGATCCGCTTTTCGCGGGGCACTAGACTGGTATGCTGAACGGCGGGGATCCCCCCGCGTGTTATTCTCGGTTTTGGTACTCCGTTTCCCGGCCATGCCCGTCCAGACCACGCTTGAGCCCCTCCGCGTGAGCACGATCGCGGAGCTTCTGGTGAGGTGACCGTCGTGGCCGCCCCTTGTTTCTGGGCCGCCGGTCCGGGTGCTTTCCGCCGGCTCAGGGAGTTCAGTACATGTCGAGTCTCGATCCGGAACGATTAAGCCGGCTGTTGAGCGATCTGGCCTCTTGCGTCGTCCAGGTGGACGGCCAGGGGCAGATCGTGGCCTGGACCCAGGAAGGCGAAAGGATGTTCGGCTCTCCGGCCGAGGACGTGGTCGAAAACGTCAATCTCGCCGATCTCTTCGCGGTGCGAAACGAGGGAGAAGAGCTGTTGGCCCGGCTGCGCGAGACCGGGCAGGCCGAGGCCCGGGCCGACATGACGAAGCTCTCGGGCGGCGGTTTTCCGGCCCGCGTGCGTTTCGCCGGGACGCCGAACAACGATCGGTACCTCGGCGTGATTACCGACGTCTCCGACCAGGAGCAGGCGAGGGAGAACTTCAACTACCTCAAGGTGTACCTCGATACGGTGCTCGAGATCTCGGGCGACGCCATCGTGACCAGCGACCTCGATGGCGTGATCATGATGTTCAACGAGGGGGCCGAGCACATCTTCCGGCGCGACGCCCTCGAGGCCCTGGGCGAAGACATGTTCGCCCTGCTCTTCGCCAAGGACATCATCCCCGAGGTCAAAGGCGCGTTGGCCGACGCGGGGCACATCCGCGACCGCGAGTCGAAGATCATCGTGGGCGAGGGCGAAGAGGTCTACCTCGAGGTCACCATCTCGAAGACCCGCGACGTGCGCGGACAGGAGTCGGCCCTGGTCGCCCTGATCCGCGACGTGACCGCCAAGAAGCGGCTGGAGGAGGAACGCCTGCAGAACGAGCGGGTGCAGCAGGAGATGCGCATTGCGCGCGGCGTCCAGTTGACCATGCTCCCCGACCGGCCCCCGAAGATCGAGGCGGCCGACATCGCCGCCCGCATCGAGTTCTGCGACGACATCGGCGGCGACCTGTTCGACTTCAGCCATCCCCGAAGCGGCAAGCTGGGCGTTTCGATCGGCGACGTCTCGGCCCACGGCGTGGGCCCGGCCATCGTCATGTCGTCGGCCAAGGCCATGATGAACACCCTCGAGCAGTACACCGAAGACCTCGAGCACATGTTCTTCCTGCTGAACAACCTGCTCGAGAAGACCACCGAAGACGACCGATTCATCACGATGTTCTACGGCCTGCTCGACCAGGAACGCAAGACGATGGAGTACGTCAACGCCGGGCACGATCCGCCCATCATCTACCGGGCCTCGACCGGCGTCTTCGAAGAGCTTCAGACCACGGGCATGCTCCTGGGAATCCTGCCGTCCGAGCGGTTTCGCCTGGGCGACATCGTGCAGTTCTACTCGGGCGACATCCTCCTGCTGACCACCGACGGCATCTGGGAGGCCGCCGACCCCGACGGCAACGCCTTCGGCAAGGATCGCTGCTTCAATACGCTCAAGGAAATGCACGATCAGCCCGCCCAGGAAATCCTCGACGCGCTGTTCGAACGGGTGCGCGAGCACTGCGGAGGATACCCGGCCAGGGACGACCAGACGGCCGTCCTCTTCAAGTTCCGTTGACGGCGAAACGCGGCATTGCGCCCGCCACGGCGCGCCCGGTTCGCGCGGCCCCGGTTGCCTCAACCCGCGCCGCGCCGGTCAACCGCCCACGACCTCGGCAATCCGCTCGGCGGTGACCGGCTCGATCACGCCCTTCTCGCACACGATCGCTCGGATCAACCGGGCGGGCGTCACGTCGAAGGCCGGATTGTAGACCTCGATGCCGTCGGGGGCGGTCTGGCGCCCGAAGCCGTGGGTGATCTCGCGGGGATCGCGCTGCTCGATGGGCATCGCATCGCCCGACCCGAGCGCCAGGTCGAACGTGCTCGTCGGGGCGGCCACGTAAAAGGACACCCCGTGCGCCGCCGCCAGGAGGGCCAGGCCGTAGGTGCCGATCTTGTTCGCCGCGTCGCCGTTGGCGGCAATGCGGTCGGCCCCGGTCACGACGGCCTGCACGCGGCCCTCGCGCAGGACCTGGGCGGCCATCGAGTCGCAGATCAGGGTGACGGGGATCCCTCGCTGCTGGAGTTCCCAGGCGGTCAGCCGGGCGCCCTGCAGCAGGGGCCGGGTCTCGTCGGCGTATACGTGCAGACGTTTGCCCGACTCGGCCGCGGCATACACCACGGCCAGGGCCGTGCCGTAGTCCGACGTGGCCAGTCCCCCGGCGTTGCAGTGGGTGAGCACGCCCTGGCCGTCGTCCAGGAGCCCGGCGCCGTGCCGGCCGATGGCTCGGCACATCCGCCGATCCTCGTCGTGGATCGCCCGGGCCTCGCCGAGCAGCTCGGCGGCGATTTCGCCCGGGACCTTCTTGCCGCGGCACGCCAGCGCCCGGCGCTTCATGCGCTCCAGCGCCCAGAACAGATTGACCGCGGTGGGACGGCTCGAGGCCAGGTAATCGACCACTTGGTCGAGTCGGGCGAAGAAGGCGGCCTCGCCCGCGTCGGCCACGCTTTGGAGCCCGAGACACACGCCGTAGGCTGCCGCGATCCCGATGGCCGGCGCCCCGCGAACCCGCAACGTCTTGATCGCCTCCCAAACCGCCTCGACGTCGCGGCACTCGATCTCGACCAGTTCGACCGGCAGGCGCGTCTGGTCGATCAGGCGGAGCCGGCCCGTGTGGTCGCCGACCCAGCGGAGCGTTTCGATGTTCCTGGGTGCGTGTTCCACGGTCACGGTCATTGCGACGGGGTCTGGAGCGTCTTTTGCAGCGTTGCGTTGCGCGCGGCCACCTTTTCGGCCTGTTTGCCGCGGAACGCGACGAGCTTCTGCCGCAGCGTTTCGTCGGAAAGGGCAAGGATCTCGACGGCCAGCAGGCCGGCGTTCGTCGGGCCCCCCATGCCGGCGGCCACCGTGGCGACGGGAACGCCCGCCGGCATCTGCACGGTCGACAGCAGCGAATCGAGCCCGCCCATCATGTCGGTGGGTACGGGAACACCGATCACGGGGAGGATGGTGTGCGACGCGACCACGCCCGCCAGATGCGCCGCCCCACCCGCCGCGGCCACGATGACCTTCAGACCCCGTTCCGACGCCGAGCGCACGTACTCGTGGACCAGGTCGGGGGTGCGGTGAGCGCTCATCACGCGCACCTCGTAGGGCACGCCAAACTCGTCGAGCGATTGGGCGGCTCCGTCGATCTTGGGCCAGTCGCTGTCGCTTCCCATCAAGATGGCGACCAGCGGAGCGGTCGATTCGGGCATTGTCGGTCCTCGGCGCAGTTTCGTTACGATGCGGGCCAAAGCGTGGGTTGTACGGCATGGGAAGCATTTCGGCAACCGCCCGATTGGTCCCGTCCCCCTTCGCAGTTGTCGAAGTCCCTTGCCGCCGGGGGGGCGGCGCGCGGCCGTTTCGCCGGACCGGTCAAGCCCCGTCTTGTCCCCATTTGGGGCGGTAGCGGGCGACGGGATCGCTTACAATGGGCTCGCGAACCGTGGCCGCTGTTGCCAGTCGGCCGGCCCTCCATGCAACGACTCGCAAGCGGACCGACACGCCGTGACCCAACTCAGCCCGATCGACTGGATCGTCTGCCTCGCCTACCTCGGCGTGATCGTCGGCCTGGCGCTGGGGAGCATGCGCGGCCAGCGCGACAACGAGGATTACTTCGTGGGCGGGCGGCGCATGAACTGGTTTGCCGTGGGTATCTCGATGTTCGCCACCAGTTTCAGCTCGATCTCGTTCCTGGGCCTCCCGCAGCGCGGGGCGTTCCAGGATTTCAGCTTCTACCTGGTGATTCTGGGCATCCCGGTGCTCATTACCCCGTTGCTCTGGCTGTTCTTCGTGCCGCTTTACGCCCGACTGCGGGTCAGCAGCGGATACCAGTATCTTCGCATGCGATTCGGGCCGGTCGTGCAGCGCGTGGGCTCGCTTCTGTACTGCGGCTACGCGCTGGGCTGGATGGGGGCCATGCTCTACGCCATCGCTCTGACCCTGCAAGGCGTGATGCACCTGAGCCCCACCCAGTACTTCGGGACCCTTGTCGGCCTGGGGGCCTTTGCCACGGCCTACACCGCCGTGGGCGGGCTGCGCGCGGTCGTCTGGACCGACGTGCTCCAGGCCGTCACCCTGGGCGGCGCCGTAATCGCCGTGCTGCTGCTCTGCGTCGGCCGCATCGACGGTGGATGGAGCGGGCTCTGGCAGCTCGGCATCGAGCACGGCCGCTTCCGGATGTTCCACCTCGAATCGAACCCGCTGGCGATCGAGAACTTCACCGCGCCCAACTCGATCCACAGCACCCTGGCTTTCGTATTCTTCATGTACCTTCCCGGCTATGCCGTGGCCCAGAACATGATCCAGCGGTACGTCTGCGCCGGCAGCGTCGAACGGGGACGGGGCGTCGTCGTGCTCAGCGCGGCGGTGAACGCCGGGCTGGGATTCGTGTTTCTGCTGGTGGGCGTGGCCCTGTTCGCCTTCTACGTCCAGCCGGGCGGCTTGGGCATGCCCGGCCTGAAAAGCGAGGATCAGATCCTCCCCCACTTCGTCGCGACCCAGGCGGCGGGCGTCGGACTGCTCGGGCTCATCCTGGCCGGACTGTTCGCCGCGGCCATGAGCACGATCGACAGCGGAATCAACGGTGTCGCCTCGGTCGTGGTCTACGACTGGCTGGGCGGGCGCGAGCTGCCGCTGGGCGCCAGCCGCCTGCTCACCGTCGTGCTCGGGGCCCTGGTGATCGTCGCCGCCCTGCTGGCCCCGCTGATCGGCAACAACGTCATCGACATCATCTGCACCATCGCCGGCACCATGCTCGGCGGTCTGATGGCCGTGTTCCTGCTGGGCATGTTCGCCCGGCGGGCCAACGCACCAGGCGTGCTGATCGGCCTGGCGGCCGGGGCCGCGTGCCTTCTGGCCGTCGTCGTGGCGACCGGCGTGCCCGCGTGGTGGTACGGCGCGTTCACCATCTTCCCGACCCTGCTGGTCGGCGCCTCGGCCAGCTACCTGTTCGCCCCTCCGCCCGACGACGCCCTGGAAGTCACGCTGTGGAGGAGGCTGGGGATTGAAGATTGAAGATTGAAGATTGAAGATTGAAGATGGGAGGCTCGAGACTGGAGACTGGAGGCTGGAGACTTCGCCACCCGAGTGCTCTCAAGGCATTTGCAGGTCACGGGAGACAGGCGCCCGATTCGTACGCCCTTCATCGTTCATCGTTCATCCTTCTTCCTTCATCCTTCTTCCTTCATCCTTCCCCATTCCCCCTCCGAGCCATGCCCTCCATCCGCGTTTCCCGTCGTAAGCCCCGCACGGCCCGCGTCGGCGTGTTCGGCGTGGGCTTTCACGCCTACTGGCCCCAATTCGACGGCCTGCTCGACGAGCTGCGCGCCAAGCTCGCCGCGCTGGTCGGCAAGGTCGAGTCGCACGGCGTCGAGGTGCTCGACTTCGGCATCGTCGACGACGCCGAGTCGGCCTACGCCCTGCTGCCGCGTCTGAAGGGGGCCGATCTCGACCTCGTGTTCTGCGACATGCTGACCTACGCCACGTCGGCCACGTTCGGCGTTCTGATTCGCGGACTCGACGTGCCCGTGGTGCTCGTGGCCCTGCAACCGCTCAAGGCGATGGATTACTCGCGGGCCTCGACGTACATGCAGCTCTGCAACGACGACCTCTGCTCGGTGCCCGAGTTCACCGGCGTGGCCGTGCGCATGGGGCGCAAGCCGCCGCCGGTCATCCTCGGCACCCTGCACGACGACCCGGTGGCCGAGGCCGAGATCGCCCAGTGGTGCGCCATCGCCATGGTGCTGCACGATTTGGGGCGGGCGCGCATCGGGCACTTCGGGCACCCCATCGAGCACATGCTCGACATGCAGACCGACCAGACGGCCCTGACTGCCGCCTTCGGCTGCCACGTGGTCCAGACCGAGGCCGACGACCTGCTCCGCCTCGAACGCACGGTCACCGACGAGGAGATCGAGGCGAAGAAGGTCGCGATTCTCGATCTGTTCGACACGCCCGCCCCGGTCTCCGACCCGATCACGACGAAGCTGACCGACGACGACCTGCACGTGGCCGCGCGCGTCGCGGTCGCGCTGGACCGCTTCGTCGACGAGCACCGGCTCGACGGGTTGGCCTACTACTACGCGGGCGAGGCGGGAAGCCCCATGCGCCGGCTCGTCACGAATCTCATCGTGGGCAACTCCCTGCTGACCGCGGCGGGCTTTCCCATGTGCGGCGAGTCCGACCTGAAGACCTGCATCGCCATGCTCATCATGGACCGGCTCGACATCGGCGGCAGTTTCGCCGAGTTCCATCCCATCGACTTCCACGAGGGCTTCGTGCTCGTGGGCCACGACGGACCGCACCACGTCAACATCGCCGAGGGCAAGCCCGTGTTGCGGAGCCTGCTGAAGTACCACGGCAAGCCGGGGTCGGGCGCCAGCGTCGAGTTCAAGATCC
>Ga0334898_1001018_pt1 | contig 35864 bp, 26 predicted proteins | sample GraSluR3_MG_10_FD_207228 | JGI IMG/M metagenome (GOLD analysis project Ga0334898, IMG submission 207228) | Sludge microbial communities from methane-producing bioreactor in Wageningen University, Netherlands - Granular Sludge_3_08-R3 | ecosystem: Engineered > Bioreactor > Anaerobic >... | reverse complement strand
CCTTGGATAGATCCATATACTCACACCATGGTATTTCAAGGTTGGGCATATGGCAGCGGTATAGGCCATGTCGAGATCAAGATAGACAAAGAGACCAAAACAGTGAGCGGTTACGAAACGCCATCAATACTTGACGGAGCACTAATAACCATGTTCCAAGATACTTATATCCCCGAACCGGAAGTAGCACAGCTTATCGCTCATTATCAAGAAAGCGCCGAAGCCGGTATGGATGATGTTATTGGTATTGCCGATATTTTTATCTCAAGAGAGGGTCCCGATGCTCAAAGTTTGATCGGAAATATGGTTTCAGATGCTATCAGGGAGTATATCGATGCAGATTTTGCCTTTGTCAATTTAGGCGGAGTTCGTGGAGATATCCCACTCGGTCCGATTACTTATCGAGAAGTATATAATGTGATGCCGTTTGATAATCAGTTAGTAGTCATAGAAGTAGACGGGATCACGCTGAAGAATATTATCGAAACTAGGATAGCAGGTACCAGATCGGGAATGTATGTTTCCGGTGTGAATGTGGTTTATAACAGGAATAGAGAAGATTTCGACAGAGTTACCAAACTACTGGTCGGTGGTGAACCTTGGCAGGCAGATAAGATCTATGAAGTGGCTACTTCCGATTTCTTGATGGAAGGTAATGCCGGTCTTACTTTGCTTACCGAAATTCCCGAATCACAAATTATTCGCTATGAGGTGAATTTGCGGGAGACAATCGTCGATTATATCAGAAGCAATACTCCGGTTACAGCACAGATAGATGATCGCTGGAAAAGAGATGATAATGCCAAGCTATCCGAAGAGCTGAGAAGAGAATTGCAAAGTGTAGAGGTTCAATAAGAAAAGCAGTCTAAAATAGCGAATGAATGAGAATCTTATACTCTAAGAAGAAGTTAGATGAGTATCTTGGAAAAGAACATAATTTGATTGTATGTAATAGAGTGAAAAATAAAAAAAGTTGACGAAAAAACAGTGGTAAATTTTATGTCTTATAGATGCAGTAACAGAGCAATAGAGATTTTATAAAATAAGTGAAATATGCTGTGTGAGAGAGATTTTGGTAAAGTTATCTGGTTACTGTTTCGGTTCATCTAAGTGATAGATCACTTGAAAAGGAAAAAAATATGTTAAAAAAAATGGGAAGATTAGACAGTGAAACCAAAACCGAATTAAACGAACATATTGATGAGATATTCGGTTTGTTTGATGCCAACAAGGACGAGAAAGCGAAGAAAAAACTGCTCGATCTTTGTAAAACACCAAATTATTTTATCAGAGAATATGTTGGTAAGAGTTTGGCTACATATGAGAATCAAACAAAGATAGAACCTCTGGCGAGAGAGATGATAAATCATCGTATTTACGGCATCAGGGCTACAGCACTTTTTTATTATTACGAGAAATATAAAGATGACTTCGAGAATTTATTCAGAATTGTAGAAGATGTTTACGACGTCATACCATGGGAAGTGGAAAGTATCATAAATGATCTCTGGAAAAACTATCCCGATGAGATGAAAGAGAAGATGAATATTTGGATAGATTCCAACGATTCCAAAAAACGTGCCCTCTCATTTCATGGTATGGAGAATATTGCCTCTTCAGATCCAGATGTAATAATGCGGTTTGTCAGTAAGGTAATAAACGATGATACACTCGAAGTGCAAAAGAAAATCTCTCATATTCTTACTCAAACTGCCAAAGCTAATCCCATCATTGCCTTCCCATATATACGAGAATGGTTGGCACCGGGAGATGATAAAACTATCAAAACTCTATGGATATCAATGAAAAAAATCGCAAATATTGTTTTACAAAAGAACCGTCGTTCACAGACTAATGAATTGGTATTACTGACCGAGCAAACGGTGAATGATTGGAGAAACGACGAAAATGAATATGTCGCCAAAATGGGTGAGATGCTCTCTCGGATCATCAATAGATAAGCTACTTTTCTGTCTGACCATTATATTTTTGTTTTCCAGCTGTGCAGTAGAGCGGGAAGATAAAACTAAGATCACTATCTCTATCCCGCCACAAGCTTATTTTGTGCAAAGAATAGCCGGAGAGTTTGTAACAGTACAGAGTATAATCCCTGCCAATATGGATCCTCATATATTCGAGCCGAGCCAACGCCAGCTCATGGAATTGAGTGACTCTGATATGTATATCAAGATCGGTCATCCCGCTTTTGCTTTCGAAGAAAGTATCATAGAAGCGGTAGCAAGAATAGAAGCTAATATGAAGATCATCGATATGAGCAAACAGATCGAATTATTAGAGTCTCATGTATCTGAACATACACATCATCATGAGCATGATACGGATCCGCATATTTGGGTTTCTCCGGAAAATATCAGAATCATCATCGCTACTTTATACGAGAGCTTATCTGAGCTTCTACCTGATAATAAAGAAAGAATCCAACAGAACTACATCGAATTTGACATGGAATTGGTAGAGTTACAGAAAGAAATAAATACTAAGCTTTCCGAGCTCGATAGTAGAAAATTTCTAATCTATCATCCTTTTCTCGGTTATTTTGCCAAAGAGTTTTCACTGCAACAGATCGCCATAGAAATGGAAGGCAAAGAACCGACCATGAGACATATACGCGACACAATAGAAATAGCCAAAGAGCATGAGATAAAAGTCATATTTGTTCAAGAAGGTTTTAGTGATAAAAGTGCTCGAATGATAGCTGACGAGATCGGGGCGGTTATTGTCAGCTTGAATCCAATGGAATATGATGCGCTATCTAATTTGCGTAATATTACTCGAGCTTTAGCTCAAAATTCTCATTGACTATTTATAGTTAAAAAAGATAAATACTCCCAAGGAGTATATGTATTATGAAGAAGAATATTGCGATAAAGGTTGTAGTGCTGATAGTCGCCATAATCCTATGGTTACATTTCACTTTAGTCCGAACTCATGAGCAGGGCTATGAAGTTCCCATCGCACTCACCGCACTTGATAGCGGATTTGTAGTACTGAACGAGGATGAGCTCTATGTTCCAGTAACTATAAAAGCGAAAGGGATAGATTTGCTTGCCCTAAAGTTTTCCGAATCTCAATGCATAATTAGTGCCGACAACTACGAACCGGGCGAGAATCCAGTTTATGTTTCTCATGAGAATTTCTTCTTCCCCGAAAGGTTGAATATCGAGCTTAGAAGGGTACACGACATCAAAGATAAATCAATCGTTATAGATGAGTCAATCACCAAGCTGATACCGGTCTCTATAGAGTATGCATCTGCTGAAGATGAGGAATATTTTGTGAACAATACTATGGCAGATGTGCGTATAGATATAGAAGTAAGCGGACCAGCAACGATTATCAATGAGATAGATCATATCCGTACCAAACCGGCATCAAAGGATTTGTTTCATGATGGTACAGCGAGTATAGAGCTTATCAAACCACACCCTAAAGTTGATTTCTCTCGTAATCATATAAATATCGATATTGTGGAGACGAAAATAGTTAACAGGACTATCTCACTGATTCCTATAGATTTCCCTCACCATCTCGACATAGCCATCCTACCACAGAAAGTATCTCTTTTGATCAGTGGTCCTGCAGATATTGTCAATGATCTATCGATAAATGATATAAAAGCTGAAGTATTGGAAAAAGAGATCATCGATAAGGAGTATGCTGAAATTCATTTTGAACTTCCAGCCGGTGTGAAATTGCTGGAATACACTCCTAAAAGGATACAGATACTGCGCAATGAATAAAATTCTTTCTATAGAAACTTCATGTGACGATACCTCCGTAGCTATTGTGAATTCCGATTATAATGTGCTGAGCAATATAGTCTCATCTCAAATCAAACATGAGGAATTCGGTGGTGTAGTGCCGGAATTAGCCTCACGTTTGCATATGAAGAATATCATGCCGGTATGTAAGCTCGCCTTAGAAACATCTGGATGTGAAGCTTCAGAATTAGATGCAATAGCTGTTTCGGTCAATCCGGGACTGATCGGAGCTCTGCTTGTAGGACTTTCCTTCGCAAAAAGCTTTGCCTATATTTTGGATCGACCTCTGATAGCTGTCAATCATATGGTTGGTCATATCTATGCTGTAAAGCTTGATCATCCCGAACTACAACCGCCTTTTTTAACACTAGTAGTTTCTGGCGGGCATACAGAGCTGGTGATGGTAAATTCTTGGCAGGATTTTAACGTAGTCGGCAAAACCTACGATGATGCTGCCGGTGAAGCTTTCGATAAAACTGCCAAACTGATGGGATTGGGTTATCCCGGCGGACCGATAATCGATAAATTAGCTCGCCAAGGTGATGGTGAATTCGTTGATTTTCCCCGTGCTCTTGCTAATAAGAAAATCTATGATTTTAGTTTTAGTGGATTGAAAACTGCTGTTCGGAATTATCTAAACACCAAAAGTGAACAATATATCAAAGACAATGTCTCCAATATAACTGCTTCCGTGCAAGCGGCAATCGTGGATAGTCTTATCAGAAAGACAATGCTCTATGCAAAAAAGCATAATGTAAAACAGATAGTACTGGCAGGGGGCGTAGCGGCTAATTCTAAATTGAGAAGTGAACTCTTTGACCAAGCGGATAGGGCAGGGATAAAATGTTTTATGCCAAGGATAGCATATTGTATGGACAATGCGGCAATGATAGCAGCAGCAGCTATCGATAAGTATGAACGCAAAGAGTTTGCCCCGCTCGATCTGAATGCCTGTCCGCAAAAGGGTGTACGCTATTTATAGGATAGAGTTTCGGGTGATAAAATTCAGATTCTCACTGCTAAAAATCTTGACTGAATAATAACGGCAAAAAATCTCATCCGAAATGATGCTGAAATAGCTCAGATGGTAGAGCAACTGATTCGTAATCAGTAGGTCGGGAGTTCGAGTCTCCCTTTCAGCACCATTTTTTTATGCGGAAATATTCAATGATTCTAAAGCAGATGAAATTTCTAAATTGCTACTATATTGTAACAATATGCTTGACTCAGAAAGATAAAATATTTTTCTAATTTTCCTTTGGAGGTTCGATGAAAAGATTATTTTTGTTAATTATTATATGCTTGTCAGTTATGATCTGTTCTGCGTATGTAGTACAGTTTGGTGAACGACCCGAAATTGATCTGAACAGAATATCTGATGATGCTTTTTATCACAGTCATTTTTATATTAAATTTGACCATGCTCTTACAGAACATCTCGATAACAATTCTGTCACAAAAGATGATGATGGAATTCTGAGTTTTAACTTGGCAGAAATCGATGAATTGAATAAACGTTATGAGATAAGGGAAGTAAAACTACTTTTCAATAGCCCTGCACTGGACAATCGGTTCAAGGATAGGCATCGTGCCTGGGGTTTTCATCTTTGGTTCGAACTTCAGATTGATAATAAGCAAGATATAAGAGAGATCATCTCCGCATACGAGAAACTTGATATCATTACGGTTGCTGAGCCGGAATATAAAAAGAGATTGGATACAGAGACCAAAAGAGAAGGCAACTTATTCCGTTGGACTCCCAATGATCCCCAATTATCCAATCAGTGGCATTACAACAATACCGGTCAGCAAAATGGGACTCCCGGCGCCGATATCAGTCTTTTTGATGCCTGGAATATCGAAAAAGGTAATTCCGATGTTATCGTAGCTATTATCGATAGTGGTGTACAATACGATCATCCCGACTTGTCAGCCAATATGTGGAGCTCTATTGGTTATAATTTTGTTAATAATAATTCTACCATTATCCCGGGCGATCATGGTACGCATGTGGCAGGCACGGTTGCAGCTGTAAACCACAATGGAATTGGTGTTGCCGGAGTAGCCGGTGGTTCCGGTAGTGGTGATGGAGTTCGGCTGATGTCATGTCAGGTGTTCACTCCCGATAGTAATGGTGGATTTCATCTGGCTCCGGTATATGCGGCAGATAATGGAGCGGCGATTTCACAAAACAGTTGGGGGTATACCCAAGAAGGTGCTTACAATCAAAATGTACTGGATGCAATCGATTACTTCAATGCCAACGGTGGTGGCAGTGCTCTTACAGATGGCATCACCATATTCGCCGCCGGCAACGATGAAACAACCGGTCAATGGTATCCGGGTTGCTATTCGGGAGCATTCTCGGTCGCAGCTACAAACAATCAGGATAAGAAGTCATGGTATTCTACTTATGATGATTGGGTAGATATATCAGCTCCTGGCGGAGAGACACATCAAGTAACCGCGCGGGGAGTACTAAGTACAATTACAGGTGGTAATTATGCTTATTATCAGGGAACTTCGATGGCATGTCCTCATGCTTCGGGTGTAGCTGCTCTGATAGTATCACTTGCCTATGGTGAGCTTACAGCCGGGCAGGTGGCTGATATCTTGCGCGATACGACAGATGACCATTATGGCGTCAATCCAGGCTATATCGGGCAGTTGGGTACAGGGCGGCTTAATGCAAATGCAGCCTTATTGGAGACACAAACATATCTTGGTGGAGTGTCGAATCCTCAGAGTTTCAGCGCTAATTCTACCGGTATGGATAGCATAGAACTGAATTGGACAAAAAATGCAGATAATGATGATGTTATGATCATTTGGGATACGGAAGGTCAATTTGGTAGTCCCCAATCCGGCGTATTCTACAATACCGGTGATTTTATCCCGGGAGGAGGTACTGTGTTATACACCGGCAGCGACACATTCTTTGAGCATACCGGCTTGCAGTCGGGTACTACCTATTATTACAAGGCATTTTCTTATGATACAAACGGCGAGTACTCATTCGGCAGAACCACCCAGGCTACTACTGATTATGAGCCTTTCACTTTACCGTTTTCAGAAGATTTTGATGCTGCCGCTACCTTGCCCGAATTTTGGGAAATTGTCGATCATCAGGGAAACGGACAGGTATGGCAATTTGGCACAATATCCGGTGCTCTGTCGGGTACATCCGGAAACTATGCCTATCTCAATAGCGATGACTATGGTTCTAACAATAGCCAAAATACTGATCTGATCACACCTACAATTGATATGAGCAATTACGATGATATTACTCTATCGTTCACACATTATTTCAGGCAGTATTTAGATGTCTCGTCTGTCACATTATCATATAGTATTGATGATGGTGAGAGTTGGACTACTATCCAAACTTGGACAGAAACGATCACAAATCCTACTTACTTCGATCAAACAATTCCACAAATAGCAGGACAATCTCAGGTGAGGTTCAAGTGGAATTATACCGGAACCTGGGGCTGGTACTGGTGCGTGGATGATATCCACATATCCGGCTCGGAGAGTTTGGAATTGTTGCCACCGACAGATCTGAGCGCTCTAGCAGGTGATGGGGTGGTAGAACTAAGCTGGAATGCACCCGAAAGCGGGACTGTACAAAGCTACAATATCTATCGCGATGATGAAGATGAGAATTTTGAATTGATCGGCAGCAGTTCACAATCGGAATATATAGATGAGTATCTTATCAATAGTCTTACTTATACTTATTATGTTACCGCTATCTATCCAGAAGGAGACTCTGAACCTTCTGAAACGATCCAAGCTACACCGCTTGCCTCTCCATCCGAGCTTAGCGCGATATACGGTGATCTTTTTGTAGAACTAAACTGGATTGCAGTTGCTAACAATAGAGGTGAAATGGATCTGAGCAGATTGGGAATTAGCAAAAAAAATGTCCGAATATCAGGTCAGAGAACATTGGAGGGATACAATCTCTATCGAGATAGTGAACAAATAAACACTACTATTATAAACAATACAAATTACATAGATACAAATGTAGAATATGATACTAACTATCAATACTATGTTACCGCCGTTTACGACGAGTTTGGCGAGTCGGTTGAATCAAATATTGTGGATATCTATCTGCCGAATAAAGTTGCCACACCCACTTTTACTCCCGATTCCGGTTTATATACACAGGAAACAGATATAACAATTCAGTCGGCAACCGAAGGCTCTACGATAATGTATAGAACATCTGTTGTTGGTTCAGCAAGAGATAGCTGGTCAGATTGGCAGGAATATACTACCCCCATCACAGTACCGCTTGATACTGAGATGGATTTCGAAGCTTATGCCCAGAAAGAAGACTGGATAGAGAGTGATACAGCCGAGGCTACTTACACAGTCACCGGCACAGTAGCAACACCATCCTTCACACCAGAGCCCGGCTTATACACCGATGCTACGGATGTGAGTATCGATACGGATACAGGTGGTGCTACTGTCATGTATCGTACTGCTACAGACGGTGGTGCTTGGTCAGATTGGCAAGTATTCACAACTCCGATCACAGTTCCTATGGATACTAAGATGGATTTCGAAGCTTATGCTGAGAAAGCAGACTGGGCAGACAGTGATACAGCTGCGGCTACTTACACCGTTACTGGCGCAGTAGCAAATCCTACCTTCACACCGGATCCCGGTTTATACACCGAAGCTACCGATGTAAGCATCAATACGGATACAGATGGTGCTACTGTCATGTATCGTACTGCTACAGACGGTGGTGCTTGGTCAGATTGGCAAGTATTCACAACTCCGATCACAGTTCCTCTGGATACTGAGATGGATTTCGAAGCTTATGCCCAGAAAGAAGACTGGATAGATAGTGATACAGCCGAGGCTACTTACTCAGTCACCGGCACAGTAGCAACACCATCCTTCACACCAGAGCCCGGCTTATACACCGATGCTACGGATGTGAGTATCGATACGGATACAGGTGGTGCTACTGTCATGTATCGTACTGCTACAGACGGTGGTGCTTGGTCAGATTGGCAAGTATTCACAACTCCGATCACAGTTCCTATGGATACTAAGATGGATTTCGAAGCTTATGCTGAGAAAGCAGACTGGGCAGACAGTGATACAGCTGCGGCTACTTACACCATTACTGGCACAGTAGCAACTCCTACCTTCACACCAGAGCCCGGCTTATACACTGAAGCTACGGATGTGAGCATTAATACAGCTACAGATGGTGCTACTGTCATGTATCGTACTGCTACAGACGGTGGAGCATGGACTGATTGGCAGGAATATACTACCCCCATCACAGTTCCTCTGGATACTGAGATGGATTTCGAAGCCTATGCTCAGAAAGAAGACTGGTTAACCAGCGAAACTTCCGAAGCTAACTATATTGTCACCGGTATTGTAGCTACCCCTGAATTCGATCCTGAGGGCGGAATATTTCACGAGGCTCAGATAGTTGCTATTAACACAGAGACAGCTGGAGCTACTATCGAATACTCTTTTGATGGCGAAAGTTGGCTGGAAGGAGATACTGTGGGAATTGAGTATTCTACTATGCTTTATGCGCGTGCCTATTTGGAAAACTGGGCAGATAGTGAGATCACTGAGGATATGTATTACATTCTCAATCCACCTCAAGATTTGGTTTCCGATGCAGGAGATGGCTATGTTGATCTTACTTGGCAAGCTCCAATTGGCAATAGAGGCACTACCAGAAGTGATAGTCATCGACTTTCCGAAGTTGAGAGCCATCGAGAAGAAAATGGTGTAATTGGCTATAATATCTATCGAGATGAAGAGCTCATCGATTCAGTTGGGTTGATTCACACGTATCATGATGATGAAGTGGAGAATTTAGTAGAGTACACCTACTATGTTACAGCTCTCTATCCTGAAGGCGAATCATTGCCTTCCAATACAACGACAGCGCTACCGCTGCCGGATATCGCCTACGGTGATGTCGATGATAACGGTATAGTGGAAGCATACGATGCTGCTCTGGTATTACAATATGCAGTAGGTATGGACCCGATACCCAATATAGACCCTCGTCCTTGGGAAGATTGGCGTTTCATCAGAGCAGACGTGAATGGCGATGATATGATCCGCGCTTATGATGCTTCTTTGATCTTGCAATACGCTATTGATATCATCAATGTGTTCCCTGTCCAACAGCCGGGAAGGCATGAACAACCGGAAATGGTTGATATCACCTGGTTGATTGATGACGAACACCTATATTTGAGGACAGATAACACAGAAGCGCTATATGCAGCTGAATTTATTATCCCCAATCCTGATAATATCAGTTTTGGAGAGATCGAGTTCAACGCGCAGTTGTCTGAATATATGACAAATACTCACACAAATGAGCAAGGTATGCATATAGCATTTGCTGCTGCAATACCTATCGAACATAGTGATTATTTACTGAGAGTTCCATATCAAAGTGAAGAATATGAGATACTTACCATCGATGTTGTTTCTAATGTTTATGAATCTAGCTTGGAGATTGAATTTTCACCTACGGAGACGGATGAGCCTATTGAACTCATCACTACGTTGCACCGAGCTTATCCCAATCCATTCAATCCGGAGACAACTATTGGATTCTCACTAGCTGATGCTGGACATGTTACTATAGAAATCTACAATATCCGAGGACAGAAGATACGAACCTTAGTTAATTCCGAATATGTTGCCGGTCAACATAGCGTTGTCTGGGATGGTAAAGATGAACGGGGCAGAGAAGCCTCGGGAGGTGTGTATCTATATCGTTTCAGAAGCCAAGAACATATTGAAACAAAGCGGATGTTGTTATTTAAATAAAACCCCAAAAGAGGCGGGTCTTTGGACTCGTCTCTTTTTTTAGTTGGGAGATAGGAAATTTTTAAATTGCTCCTACAACCAAGAAAAATTCTTGACTTGATGAAGCTTAAATGCAACTTAGAAAAAAAGGGGGATTAATGAAAGATACCAAAAACTCTGAGAATAGAGAGATTAATCACTATCCCGAACTCAACTCCCCATTAGCAGATAAACATATCGTTGATGATCGCTTTTTGGAATCTCTCGATGAGTGGGTCTGGGAGATGGATGTAAATGGTATCCATACATATTCAAACCGAGCGGTTGAAAAGATTTTGGGTTACAAGGTGGAGGAAGTAGTAGGTTTTTCTACTACAAAACTATGGCACAGACTTAGCCATAAAAAATCAAGCTTCGACTATTTCAAAAGAACTTTGGCTTCGGGTAAAGGATGGCTGGGTGCTACTACCTATTTTGGTCATAAAGACGGAAGCATCAAGATTTTGGATAGCTCAGCTATACCTATCTATTACAAGGATGGAAGCTTAGCTGGCTATCGTGGTATAGATAGAGATATCACCAAAAAGAAAGAAAATGAGAAAGAACTCTATATGCGCCAAAAAGGGTTCAGGATGATAAATAAGGTGCTACGCCATGATATTGCTAACAATCTGAATGTGATAAATAGCGCTATCCGACTGTTCGAACAGGATAAAGATTTAGGTTTGATAGAAGAAATAAAAAAATACCTAGAGCAGAGTTTTAATCTGATTAGTGATATGAGCAAATTAGAAGACTATATGGAGATCAATAAAGAAACCCGCATCATTGAGCTCAGAGATGTAATCCAGAAGGTGGCGGAAAAATTTAGCAGTATCAATATTGAGCTGAAAGGTGATTGCGGCATCATTGCAGATGAGATGATTTATTCGGTATTCGATAATCTATTCAGTAATGCTATCAGACATGGTGAAGCCGACCGTATTATTATCAATATCGAAAAACAAGCTAAGTACAATGTTATACATGTTGCTGATAACGGAAAGGGTATCCCTGATACTATCAAAGATCAAGTTTTTGAGGAAGGATTCAAATATGGTTCCAAAGGAAATATGGGGCTCGGAACTTTTATCATCAAATCGACTTTGGAGCGCTACGGAGGTAGATTGGAAATCAAAGATAACCTGCCACAGGGAACTATCTTCAAGATCATCCTACCAAGAGAACCGCAATAATATTTTCAAACGGAGCATATCTGGAGATATATGTCAAACAAAAAATGCTAACGATGTTGTAGAAATAGCTAAGTAACAAGTGTTGATTATAATAAACAAAAAAAAAGTTGACAGCAACTAATTTTAACTCTAAATTATCTTTCATAAAATTAAAGGATAAGTGATGAAGATAAAAAAAATAATAGTGTTAATTCTTTTGTTAATAGTTTTAAACTCTTGTAAGGAGAATGAGATGGAAACTGTAGATCATGTAGATATAGAGAGATTTATGGGTGATTGGTATGTGATTGCCATCATACCGAACTTCATCGAAAAAAATGCAATCAACGGTATAGAGACTTATCAGCTTATAGATGAGGATAGGGTAAAAATAGATTATCGCTTTACAGATGCTAAGACAGATAAGCAAAAGCATATGCAGCCCAAAGCTTGGATATACGACAAGCAGAGTTATGCTGAGTGGCGGGTGCAGTTTGTTTGGCCGCTCAAATTTCCCTATCTTATCATCGATCTGGCCGAAGATTATAGCCACACTGTTATCGGAGTGCCAAACAGGAAATTTGTCTGGATCATGAGCCGTGAACAAACCATGAAGGATGAGACTTATAACGATATTCTTCAAAATTTGGATAAGGTCGGATACGATATCGCCAAGATAGAGAAAATGCCACAAATATGGGAGAGATAAAATGAAGATAAAGTATTTGGATGGTTACAGGTTCTATATAGCTATCAAAGCAGGGAGCAAGGCAGTCTTCCGGGATCAGTCTTATCTGGATAAGATCAATGTCTTCCCGGTACCCGATGCAGATACAGGAACCAATCTGGCAGCTACTATGCGCTCGATTATCGAGACAAGCAGCGTCTATCGTTCTCTGCAGCAGACGATCAGTTCGGTTGCCGACTCTGCTCTGATGGGAGCGCGTGGTAATTCGGGGATCATTTTTGCCCAATTCATCCATGGGATGAGCAAAGAAATGCATGATAAACAGCGGGTTACTACTGCCGTATTTGCTGAGTCGGTCAAAAAAGCGATCGATTATGTTTACGATTCCATACTCGAACCGGTAGAGGGCACCGTCATTACAGTGATGCGCGATTGGGCTGCTGCTATAGAGAGAAACAGCCAAAGATCGGAAGATTTCGTCCACTTGCTCTACACTTCCCTCCATGATGCCCAAAAATCGCTGCAAAACACGCCCAATCAACTCAAAGTACTGGCTGAGGCAGGGGTGGTAGATGCCGGCGCAAATGGCTTCGTCAGTTTCCTGGAGGGGATATGCGACTTTATCAAAAATGGCAAACTGAAAAACTACTCACAAACCGATTTTAATATCACTCATATAGAAGAGACCGCCGAGCATGTCTATCAGCCGGGTAAAATACGCTATTGCACGGAGGCGATCGTTACCGATGCCAAGCTTGATTTGAAGCAGACTCAACAGGAGCTGAAACAATATGGCGATTCATTGATCGCTGCCGGTTCAGCGCAAAAGATGCATCTTCATATCCATACGCAGAGACCGGATAAACTGATCGAGAAAGTGCATGAAATCGGTAACATCAGCAAGATCAAGGTGGATGATATGCAAAGGCAATATCAGATCAGTCATCAGCGTAAATATCCAATCGCACTGATAACCGATTCAGCTTGCGATCTGCCCCAAGAACTGATCGAAAAATATCAGATCATTACCGTTCCATTTAACATCAATTTCGGCAAAACTCCTTATCTGGATAAATTGACCATTACCGCAGAAAATTTTTATGAGAAGCTGAAAACCGAGTCGATACATCCCAAGAGTTCACAGCCGAATCTGCAGACGGTAGAAAATCTATACTCCTTTGTCAGCGGCTATTACCGCCAGATATTAGCTATCCATATCTCCGATAAACTATCCGGAATGTACAAAATATCTGCCACTATGCCGGACAAAATCAAAAATGCAGAGATAGCTGTGTTCAATTCCAAACAGCTAACCGTTTCTGAAGGTTTGCTAGTTTTACGTGCAGCTAAGGCAATCGAAGCAGGCTTGTCTTTTGATGAGATCAAAACAAAGCTGGATAAGTGGATAGAGAAGTCCGATATTTTGGTAGATATAAATACATTGAAATATATGGTCAGAGGGGGACGCGTCTCACCTCTTAAGGGTATGGTAGCCACAGCTCTGAATCTGAAACCGATCGTAACTCTGGACGAGCAGGGTAAAGCGACGGCTGCCGGAAAGTCTTTCAACAGAAAGGCTAATATGAGCAAGATAATCGATATCGTAGCAAAAAAGAAAGGTAGGATCTGGAATTATGCCATCGTACATGCCGATGCAAAACAAAGAGCAGCTCAATATGCCGAAAAACTAACTGCCAAGCTCGGTAATAAACCTGCCTATATCATGGAACTTTCACCTGTAGTAGGTGTTCATAACGGAATCGGTGCTATCGGCATCGGGATAATGGAGGAATGATGTTAACAATTGTACTCTGTAGTGTAGTCTTAGTTTTCTTGTATATGAATTTGGTGTTTATCATTGCTGTATATAAGAAAAACAACAGTATTGTCGATATTGCCTGGGGCATCGGTTTTATACTCATAGCTTTGTTCAATTTTTTCTATGCGGGCAGATATACTGCCACACAGGTTTTGGTTACCCTATTGATCGCGCTCTGGGGTATCAGATTATCGCACTATATCTACTGTAGGAACAAGCATAAACCGGAAGATTTCCGCTATGCCAATTGGCGTAAGAAATGGGGTAAACATTGGGTTATTCGCAGCTATTTCGAAGTCTTTATGACACAGGGACTATTCATGCTGATCGTGGTCTCTCCTGTTTTCCTACTGCACCTCGATCCCGGCTTCAGACTCGGAACACTGCAAGTAGTGGGAACTGCTCTCTGGATGCTCGGTTTTCTCTTCCAATCTATCGGTGATCTGCAGATGAGCAGATTCAAAAGCGATCCTGCCCATAAAGGTAAGATCATTACCACCGGGTTGTGGAAATATACCCGCCACCCCAATTATTTCGGAGAAGTATGTATGTGGTGGGGTATCTTCGTTATTGTGATAAATATCCCTTACGGCTGGTGGGCTATCATCAGTCCGCTCACCATCACCATTTTGCTTTTGTTTGTCTCCGGCATTCCCTTGTTGGAAAAGAAATATAAGCATAATCCTGAGTTTCAAAATTATGCCAGGCGAACCAGCATCTTCCTGCCTTGGTTTCCCAAAAAATGAAACTGCTCACTTGTTTGTTCATGCTCATCGGCTTTGGCATTCTGAGCGCAGAACCTGCCTTCGAAGCTAAAGTTTACCGGCAGGGAACCGCTAGAGAAGAATTGCTTTTTTATCACCATAACCAAAGAGTGGTGGAAGGTGAGATGGAGATCCGCAGGCATTTTTACCTGCTTCCCGACAGCACTGTTGCCAATATAGACGAGGTAGTTTTGGAATCAGGTGAATTTAGCCGTTCGAAAGCTCAATTTTTACAGGTTGATCAGATCGGTGAGGTCATTCGCCGTGGAGAGAGGATGATCTTGCGCTACAGTGAGGATAGCAACACAAAAGAGCGGGAGATGGATTATCCGCCGGATCTGCTGGTCGGTCCGCTGTTCAATGAGCATATCATCAAACATTGGTCCAAACTGATCGAAGGTGAGAAGCTCTATTTCAAACTGCCGGCTGCTGATGTGCAAAGAGTAGCCACTTTTACATTTCGAAGAGTGGAAAAGTCGGATTATGAAGAGCCCGGCAATATCGTCTTCAGATTGGATGTAGCCAGCATATTTCTGAAATTGTTCGTCAAATCGAGCTACTTTGTCTATGATGAGACCGATAAACTCTTACAATCTATCCATGGCGCTTCCATACTGCCTACCCGGCAGGATGGGAAATGGCAGAAAACCACTGATGTGGACATTTATTATAGTTATCCGGAGAGATGATGGAAGATAATATTCGCCCCCAAGTAGTAGTAAGTAAATGTATAGAATTTGCTTCCTGTAGGTACAATGGCTTGCAGATAGCTAGCCCGATCGTGCAAAAAATGCAGGATTTTGTAGATTTTATCCCCGTATGCCCCGAGGTGGAGATCGGTCTGGGAGTGCCACGCGATTCACTGCGGCTGGTTATGGTCGATGATGAGATCAGACTGATGCAGCCTGCCAATGCTGCGGACTATACCGAAAAAATGCAAACTTTCAGCTGCGAATTTTTACAGAGTCTGCCCCGGGTTGATGGTTTTATCCTCAAAGGTAGATCACCATCCTGCGGGATTGATGATGTGAAACTATATAAGAGTATAGGTAAAGCTCCGGCTCTGAGCAGCAAAGCGAGTGGTATTTTCGGGCAGGCAGTGAGGGAGATGTATAGTGATCTGGCTTGTGAAGATGAAGGAAGACTTACCAATCTTTATATCAGAGAACACTTCTTTACTAAATTATTTACCCTAACAAGATTTCATCAGCTTAAAAAAAATATGGGCGAGTTGGTAGATTTTCATACCAAAAACAAATATCTCTTCATGGCATATGACCAGGCTAAACTAAAATTAGCCGGTAACATCGTGGCAAATCACAATAAACTCTCCACAGAGAGAGTGTTTGATAGGTACAAAAATATCCTCTATCAAATTTTTGCCAAATCGGCGAGTATAGCAGCCAATATTAACGTTCTGATGCATATTATGGGCTATTTCTCCAAAGAACTGATTCCGGCTGAAAAGATCTATTTCCTCCGGCAGTTGGAGTTATATCGGATGAGGCAAATCCCACTGAGTGCACTCACATCTGTATTACAAGCTTGGATAATTCATTATAAACAGGATTATCTGGTCGAGCAGAGCTACTTCAATCCATTCCCGCAAGAACTTATGCACATTAGCGATAGCGGAAAGGGGAGGATGGTAAAGTGAGGGAGAAAGCAATTCATACTTGACATAATTATATAATTTGCATAAAAAAGGAAAAGAATGCGAAACAGAATTTTGTAACGCAGTTCATAGAGCAATGATGATTTTTCAAAAGTGCTGGAGTAGCATGAAATAATGAAGGGAGAACAAGATGAAAAAAAAGAAAAAGCAACTCACCCGTGTCACCGGCGCTCCGGTAGATGATAATCAAAATATCACAACCGCCGGCAAGAGAGGACCGCTTCTCATGCAGGATGTCTGGTTTTTGGAGAAACTGGCTCATTTCGACAGAGAAGTAATTCCCGAAAGACGTATGCATGCCAAAGGCTCAGGTGCGTTTGGTACTTTTACTGTTACCCACGATATCACCCAATATACCAAAGCAAACCTTTTCTCAGAAATCGGTAAAAAGACAGATGTATTTATGCGCTTCTCTACCGTAGCAGGAGAACGAGGCGCTGCCGATGCTGAGCGTGATATACGCGGATTCGCTATCAAATTTTATACAGAGGAGGGGAATTGGGATCTGGCCGGAAACAATACACCGGTTTTCTTTATCAGAGATCCGCTCAAATTCCCCGATCTCAATCATGCTATCAAAAGGGATCCGAAAACCAATATGCGCAGTGCCAAGAACAACTGGGATTTTTGGTCTTCGCTACCGGAAGCTATCCATCAGGTCACTATCACAATGAGCGATCGGGGTATCCCATATTCCTACCGGCATATGAACGGCTATGGATGTCATGCTTTTGGTTTGATAAACGCTGAAAATGAGCGGATTTGGGCAAAATTCCATTTCAAAACCAAGCAAGGGATCAAAAATCTGACCGATCAGGAAGCTGAAGCAATTGTCGCTAAGGATAGAGAGAGTCATCAGCGCGATCTGTTTGAATCTATCGAAAACAAAGACTATCCCAAATGGTCGATGAAGATCCAATTGATGACAGAAAAACAGGCAAACGAATGTCCGTTCAATCCGTTCGATATTACCAAAGTATGGCCCCATGGCGACTACCCGCTTATCGATGTGGGTGAATTGGAACTCAACCGTAATCCGGAAAATTATTTTGCTGATGTGGAACAGGCAGCTTTTAATCCGGCAAATATAGTTCCCGGTCTCGGTTTCTCTCCCGATAAATTGCTGCAAGGCAGATTGTTTTCCTACGGAGATGCACAAAGATACAGATTGGGTGTCAATCATCACCTTATCCCCGTGAATAAACCTAAATCTAATGTTTACAGTTATCACAGAGATGGTGCTATGCGGGTGGATGGCAATTATGGTGCTAGAATCGGCTATGAACCCAACAGCTATGATGAGTGGCAAGAGGAAGAAAAATTCAAAGAACCACCATTAAAGCTGCATGGTGATGCAACTAACTGGGATTTTCGTGAAGATGATGACGACTATTATTCACAGCCTCGCGCTCTTTTCAATTTGATGAGTGCTGCACAGAAAAAAGTGCTCTTCCAAAATACAGCCCGACATATGGACGATGCCCCCAAAAAGATAAAGATCCGTCATATTTCCAATTGCCTCAAAGTGGATCCGGACTATGGTAAAGGTGTAGCCGATGCTCTTGGCATATCTCTCGATGAGATAGAATAGAGCATTGGATGTTCAAGCTATGGCGATCTCGCTAGCTAGCTTAAATAATACTTGAGAGTGATATGATAAAAAAAGCTTTGTATGTATCAGCAGGATTACTGGCAGTAGCTCTCGGCTTCTTGGGAGTGTTTCTGCCCCTGTTACCGACGACTCCGCTACTGCTTTTGGCTGCTGCTTGTTTTCTGAAGAGTTCGGACAGACTATATTACTGGATCACCCATCATAAAATATTCGGCAGATATATCGTTTCCTATCAAAAATACAAAGCGATAACCAAACAAGCGAAAATATACACCATCATGCTTCTCTGGGTTACTATCGGGACGACGGCGATTTTCTTTGTCGAGTTCTTGTGGCTGCGGATCATGCTTTTTGTCATCGCCGTTAGTGTTACAATTCATGTATTGAAGCTGAAGACTTTAAACGCTGAAATCATAGAAAGATATGAAAAAGAGTCTGAAAATTTTGCTTGTCTGAAAAGCACTAAATGAAAAAAATGAACTGAGTATCTTATCAGGTAACCTCCTCAAGATACTCCAGGCGGGCTTCCGAGCTCGCCTGCTTATTTTGTATTTGACAAATAGCTTTAGTATAAATAAATAATCCAAACAAATCAGGCTTACGTCTCATCCATTTTGTGGATGAGTGAAGTTATGGTAAAAAAAGTGGGGGAACAATGAATAAAAAAGTATTTATAATCTTAGCGGTTGTTGTAGCATCTATCTATGCTCTTCAAGCGATGAGTTTCGATTTTACCGATAGCTGGGGTGAGCATGGAATCAGCCTGGAACAATCTTCCCGAGGTGCCGTCTCACTCAATTTTTCCATTTCGGAATTAGAATTGGTGCAAGCAGAATTGGATGGCGAGAGTGTACAAAGACTTTTGATGCCGAAAGTATTTCTACCCAATGATGAGGGAGCACCCAATCTGCCGGTAATGAGCAGACACATCGCCCTGCCACAAGGCGCTGAAGCACAGCTCAGAGTAACTTCTGCGCGCACAGAAGCGCTAGAGAATATCAATCTGGAACCCGCACCACGCATACCAGCCGGAGTAGAAGATGGACCTCTGGAGTATAATTATGATATGAGTATTTACACCAGGGATGAATTTTTCCCGCAACAGCCGGTCATCTTATCCGAAAAGACCGATATGCGCGGCATGGATGTCGTTATCCTCTCTGTTACACCGTTTCAGTATAATCCGGTGACTAAAGAACTACTCATCTACCGCGATCTGAAAGTGGAGGTCGATTTTGTGGGAGGCAGCTCGCATTTCGGAGAAGATCGGCTACGCAACAAGTGGTTTGATCCGATCATATCCGATCTGGTTATCAATGCCGACCAGATACCGAGAATGGATTATACATCGCAAAACACCCGTGATGACCTCGGTTATGAATATATAGTAGTTGTACCGGATGATCCCGATTTCATTGCTTGGGCAGATTCTGTCAGGATTTTCCGCTCTCGACAGGGTATCAAAACTGAAGTAGTTACTACTGCCGAGGTCGGTGGTAATAATCATACCATGATAAAAAATTACATCTCAGATGCTTATAATAACTGGGATATCCCACCGGTGGCTGTATTACTTCTAGCTGATTATGGTAATACCGGCAATACAATCACCAGCGAGCTGAGAACCGATCATCCCTATGGGAACACGGACAGCTATATTACCGACCACTATTATAGCGATATGAACAACAACAATATGCCGGATGTGATAATAGCTCGTATCACTGCTCAAGATACGGATGATCTGCAGACTATGGTCGGCAAGTTTTTGGATTATGAACGCCATCCGCCCACCAATGCTCATTATTATGATGAGCCGATCACTGCTATGGGCTGGCAGACTGAGCGCTGGTTTCAACTATGCTCGGAAACTGTGAACGGTTTTTGGGAACATGAACTCGGCAAAAATCCGCTCAGACAGAACAATATCTATAGTGGAACTGTCGGCAATATCTGGTCCACCAATCAAAACACATCGCTGGTGGTCAATTATTTCGGTCCCAATGGACTTAATTATATTCCATCAACTCCGCAGCATTTGCACAACTTTGGCTGGGATGCCAATGCCAGCTCTCTGAACAATGCCATCAATGCCGGCGCTTATATGGTTATGCATCGTGATCATGGAACATATACCGGTTGGGGAGAGCCGCACTATAGAAATGTTCATCTCTCCGGGCTCACCAACGAGGATCTTACCTTCGTCTTTTCGATCAATTGCCTGACCGGGAAATTTGATTGGACTGGAGGCGAAAGTTTTACTGAAGCATTCCACAGACATGAATATGGAGCTTTGGGACTGATAGCTGCTTCAGATATCTCCTACTCATTTGTTAATGATACCTTCGTTTGGGGTATGATGGATAACATGTGGCCCCAGTTCATGCCGGATAATACCAATCCGCCCGAACCACGCGGAGTTCTGCCTGCTTTTGCTAACGCTGCCGGCAAGTATTTCTTGCAGTCTTCCGGATGGCCCACCAATCCGGGCAGCAAACAGCTTACTTATCGGCTTTTCCATCATCACGGTGATGCTTTTACTACCGTCTATACCGAAATGCCCCAAGAGCTTACGGTCAGTCATGAACCGGTGATGTTCGCCGGAGTAGAATCGTTCACCGTTACAGCCGATGAGGACGCGATTATCACACTCTCGGTCGATGGCGAGATCATCGGCAGTGCTGTAGGTACAGGTGCGCCCCAAATCATCGATATTATCGCTCAAATCCCGCCGCATGTGGTCGATCTGGTGGTTACTAAACAAAATCATCATCGCTATCATGCTCAGATCAATGTGATCGCCGACGGACCTTTTATCGTTCTGGAAGATCATCAGATTAATGATGAATTGGGTAATGATAACGGTCTTGTCGAATATGGCGAGACTATCATGCTCGGGGTGCAAATCCATAACCTCGGTAACGAAAATGCCGATAATGTGCAGCTTATCCTCGCTACCGTCGATGAATATATAAGTATCACAAATGGTACTCATCTTTTGAATAGTATCGCTGTTGGTGAGCAAATCGTGCTGAACGATATCTTTACTTTCGATGTGGCAAACGATGTCCCCAATGAGCATATAGCAGAGTTTATCATGATTATCATGGCTGCGGATCAAAGTTGGGAATATGAAATATCCGCCGAATGCTATGCACCCGTTTTGCAATTTGCCGGCGTGGAGATAGATGATTGTCTCTTTGGTAATAACAACGGTATGTTCGATCCGGGGGAAATAGTCCATCTACTGATTAGTGTAGAAAATACCGGTGGGGCAGAGGCTTATGAGATGTTGGTCGATCTCTCTGTCGATGACGAGTTTGTGACTGTCATAGATAATCAGCCCCTGCTCTACGGAAATATCATGCCAAACGAAAATATTACCTACGCTTTCGAAGTTAGTGCAGATGAAGAGACACCGCCGTTATATCCGGTTAGCTTTGATATCGAAATGTCTGCCGATCTTGATGTCGAAGCTGCAGATGAATTCGAGCTTGTGGTCGCAGATTATTATCTGGAAGAATACTTTGACGATTGGTTGCCTGGCGGTTGGGAAACTTATGCTTCCACTGCGAATGTCTATTGGTATCAAAATAGCAGCAACAATGCCGGTGGAATAGCGCCGGAGGCTCGCCTCGATGGCTCTTTTGCCTATGAATCCGTGCAAAGATTGACCACCAAACCGGTCAATACCATTGGAAGAGAATTATTGCTCTTAGAGTTCAGACACAATATGGTTGCCTACAGCGGTGGTGATTTCTCCCTCAGAGTGGAGACAACCAGCGATGGGGAGAACTGGAATACGCTGGTTAGCTATCCGAACACTGTAATACCGGCTACGATGGAACAGATCATTATAGATAATGAGGATGTCGGTGCTGAAGAATTCCGGATCGCTTGGACTTTCGAAGGTGATGCCAGCGGCTTTTTCTGGTGGAATGTAGATGATATCATCCTGGATGGTAATCTGCCCGGCTTGGGCACTCTGCAGGGGACGGTCGCTTTACTCGGTGGCTCCGCTGATGTGGAAGATGTAGAGATTAATGTTGGATCTCAAACTTTCCATCCTGATAGTGATGGATACTTCGCTCTCGAGCTGCTGCCCGGTAGTTATGAGTTAACCGCTATGCTAGATGATTATGTGCCAGCTAACCTGACTGATCTCGACATAGTAATAGATGAAATTACCGAGATCGATATTGAACTGGAATATATGGCACCGCCGGTGAATCTGGAATATGAGCTGAACGGAGCGGAAATTACATTGACTTGGGAACTAGAAGAACCTGGAGATATGCAGCTTTCCGGGCGAAACTCGCCAATGGAGAGTCAAATAAGCAGACCGATAACCTCCTTCGCTGTCTATCGTAGTCAAGAGGAGGACGAATTTGTTCAGATCGAAACAACTAACCAGATGACTTATACCGAGAATGTGCAAGAGAGCGGACATTATCAGTATTATGTTTCTGCCATCTATGAAGATGAGTATGAATCTGCTCCTTCTAATACAGTGGAAATAGACGTGGATGTTTCTGCGGACGATATCATCCCTGCGGTTACCAGTCTAAGAAATATATATCCCAATCCGTTCAATCCACAAACTACTATCGCTTTCTCTTTGGCTGACCATGAATCTATCACTATCGAGATCTTCAATATACGCGGACAACTGGTGCGAACACTACTTGATTCGGAATATGAAGCCGGACATCATCAGATTGTTTGGAATGGTAGAGATGAGAAAGGCAGACAATTGGCAAGCGGAGTTTATCTCTGCGTGATGCAGACCGAAAAAGATAGATTTATAAATAAGGTAGTATTGATGAAGTAAATTCATTTTCTGCCTCCTAAAAAGCGAAGGGACAAGCCTGGCAGCCTGTCCCTCTTTTTTATTGCTTTCTATAGAAATATCAACTATCAAGATAAATCTGAAGCCAGATCATTGTTGTTTGCCTACCAAACTAACCTCCGACATCTCGTGCAATATTTTCATTTTCTTCATCTCCCGAGTAAATAAAGTAAAAGTGAGGCTAAATGCCAATACATCGGCGATCGGCATAGTGAGCCAAACTCCATCGACGCCGAAAAAGTTCGGCAAAATTAAGATTAGTGGGATAAGAAAGAGGATCTCTCTGCTCATGGAGAGTAGTATCGACGGCAGTGCTTTGCCAAGTGCCATGAACATAACTGTACCCACCAGATGAAACCCGACTACCGGCAGCATGAAGAGCATATGCCGCAATGCATGAGCTCCGGCGGCGATCAATTCGGGATCAGCGGTAAATATTGCCATCAATGGTCTGGCAAAGAGCTGAACTACCAACCAACCGAATAGGGAGAGTGAGGTTGCCCAGATAATGGCTAATTTGTTTGCTCTCAATACATTATCAAAACGCTTGGCACCGTAGTTGTAACCGACTATCGGCTGCAATCCATGACCAATGCCAATCAACGGCATGATAATCAGCCGCAGAAATCGCTGTACGATACCATAGGCTGCGATGGCAAGATCACCGCCATGAGTTCCTAGTGCGTTGTTGAACAACGCAAAAACCATGCTTGCGGCTACACTGCGGATAAATGAGGCAGTACCGATCGACAGGATCTCTTTTAGCAGGTCAAACTTGATGGAAAGATGCCTGAGCTGCACTTTTAAAATACTCTTACCCTTACAGATATAGATCACTACATAGATAACGGATAGGATCTTCGCCACCACAGTAGCCCAGGCTGCCCCACGAATTCCCATATTCAAACCGAAGATAAATAGCGCATCCAAAAAAATATTGGATACAGCTCCGATTATCATCGTGAGCATCGCTATGCGGGCATGTCCCTCCGACCTAAGTAGATTATTGGTCGTCATAGTGATAATGAATAAAATCGATGCCAATACGATGATCTCATAATAATCCTTGGCATAGGGATAAATAGCCTCGGTGGCACCAAAGAGGGTGAGAAACTGTTCCTTGAATACCAATGCGACCACAGTGAGCAAAACGGAGATGATGATAGCAGAGGAATAAACCGTCCCGATAACAGATTGCGCTTTCTCCTCATCACCTTCACCCAAACTGCGCGAAACTGCCGAAGCTCCACCGATGCCGAATAACTGCCCGATAGACAGTACAATCATCTGGATGGGGAAGACGATGGATAATCCGGCAATGCCCAGCGGTCCGACTCCGCGCCCGACAAAAATGGTGTCTACTACATTATAGAGAGCAATCACCAGCATACCGGTAGTCGCCGGTAGCGAAAGTTTGAAAAGCAGACGCTTTATATTCTGATCCGCTAAAATATGTTTTCTTTGCTGCATCTAAATACCTTGCTCGGAAAAATAATCCAACGTGTTCTCACACATCCTGATAAGCATATCCTTCAACATCGCTTTCTCCTCGTCGCTCAGCTCTGTCGTAAGAATATCATTCCATTTTCTGATGATCGCCTCGAATCTCGGTTTGAAATCATACGCCTTTTCAGTAAGATAGATTAGATTGGCACGATTATCAACGCTGTCGGGCTCCTTCCTGATATAACCCAATTCCGCCAGTTTTGCTACTACACGGGTTATGTTCGCCTTGTCCACATGTATGGAGCTTTGCAATACAGACTGATGCACACCATCTTTTTCATAGAGCTTTTTTAGAATGAATAGCGATCCTCTTCCCAATTGATAAGGCTTGAATTCCTGCTCGAAAAAGCGATGCGCCTGGCGACTGATAAACCCGATATAAAAGCCTAAAAGCCTATCTCTATCCAATCTCATTTCAACCTCCTACTCGATTAGTGCACAAATATTTTCACTATGGTTGCGAAGTCAACCATTTTTGGAATAGCATTCTTATTCCAGAAATTGCGTCTGAACCAATTATAATTAAGTTGTTTGAGGAAAAGTTGATTTGCATCCACTAACCATCTGTATTTTATGGATTTAGCTAAACTGGGAAAAAGGGGCTGCTATCTTCTGCTTGACATAAAATTGTCCAAAAGTCAAAGATACACAAAAGAAACAAGAAAGGAGATTGACATGGAAGAGTATTTACCACAGATTATTGAATATGGCGGTAGAATCGTACTTGCTATACTCGTCTGGCTCGTCGGTTCCATTATTGTCAGAGCATTGGTTAGATTTATCAAAAAAGGTATGGAGAAGAGCCACACGGAAGAGTCACTCTCCAAATTCGTCCAATCGCTTACAAAAATAGGTTTAAAGATACTACTGCTAATCACAGCACTCTCAGTTCTTGGTATCAAGATGACCGCCTTTATCACCATTCTCGGTGCTGCCGGTTTGGCTTTTGGTCTGGCACTATCAGGCACTTTGCAGAATTTTGCCGGTGGTGTTTTGATCCTCATCTTCCGACCTTTCAAAGTGGGAGACTTTATCGAAGCACAAGGGTATTTGGGAACAGTGAGGGATATCCAGATCTTCAGCACAATCCTGCAAACAGTTGATAATGTAAAGGTCGTAATTCCCAACGGTTCTCTGGCAACTCAGAGTTTGACCAATTATTCAGTACACGAGACCAGAAGAGGACAATGGGTGTTCTCTATACCTTACGGAGAAAGCTTCGACAGAGCGGAAGCCGTGCTCAGAAAAGTCTTGGAAGCCGATGAGCGTGTGCTCGATGAACCGACTCCCATGATCTTTCTCTCCGAGCTCAACGATAGTTCGGTAGATATCACCGTACGCGCTTGGGCAAAATCAACTGACTTCTGGCCGCTGAATTTCGATATCAAACAAAAAGTCTATGAAGCATTCAATCAAGAAGGGATCTCTATCCCCTTCCCACAATTGGATGTTCATCTGGATAAATAAGAAAGTGAGGAAATCATGAAAAAAACATTTTTTTTACTAGTATTTGTGATTCTGTTCAGCACTATGTTGCTAGCAGAAGGATGGCAAAAATCCGGTTCTATCGCACTTAATCTCTCGCAGAATACTTATAGCGATAACTGGGTGGGAGAAGAGAGAAGTAATGTTAATTGGTCTGTCAATCTGAATACGATCTTCAGAAGACAACTAAGCGAGATCATGCACAATCGTAATACGGTAAAACTCGCCTTCGGACAGTCTCATATGCAGGAATTGGACGAAAATGGCGAGAAATATTGGGCAAAACCGACAAAAAGCACCGACCAGATAGATTTGGAATCTATGTTTCGCTTCACCTTCGGATGGGAAGTCGATCCATTCGCCGCACTCCGTTTCGAAAGTCAGTTTATAGATAAACTCGGAGGTGAGGAGACCAAAGTGGTGAATCCCATCACCATAACCGAGAGTTTCGGTGTGGCACGCCAAATTATCAAGACGGAAAGAAGAGAACTTACCACTCGTATCGGTGTGGCATTCAAACAATTACTGGAAGCAAGAGAAGACGATTTCATCGATGCAACCGATGGCGGTTTGGAATTTGTTGCCGAATTCGAGACTCCGCTGCTGCGCGATATGGTGCAATATAATACCAAACTCTATCTCTACCAAGCGCTCTATTATTCCGAAGCGGATGATGATCCGGATGATAACTGGAAAGCGCTCGATATGAACTGGGAGCATGTTCTCTCTGCCAAACTGATCGGGATGGTCAATATGAATCTCTATCTGCAATTGCTCTATGATAAACAAGTGATAGACGAAGTTCGTTTCGAACAAAATCTCGGGCTTAGTCTGTCCTATCAGTTATTTTGAGCAGGTGAACCTTCTTCGCCTAAAAGGCTACGAAGGACAAAGCAAGGAGAATAGTGACGAGTAACGAGTAACGAGTGACGAGCAGTTGTGAGTTATGAGTAGTGAGTTGTGAGTATGCGAGAAGAGCAAGAAGAAAACAGGTGAGAAGTGGTGCAAGAGTAGCAAGATGATGTTTAGGAGTTTAGTGTTTAGAGATCAGATGTTTGTCACACTGAGTAGTCCCGCACCTACTTTCTTTTTCTTAGTTGGTATAACCGGGAAAGTAGGTGCTGGACGTATCGAAGTGTGTCTTGGCGCAAGAGAAGCATGGAGATGTTGAATCGTTTAATCGTTGAAAGTTTAAGGAAATCCAGTCATTTCGCCTGCCATTCGAAGCCCAGCGGAGAATGGACCGAGCTCGGAGTGGAGAAATCTCTTTTACAAATGATGAATAGCAAGAACCGTAGGACAAGATATCATCTTGTCTTCGGAAAAATACAAAGACATGCTGCACGAAAGAACGACAAGGCGAAAAGTGAGAAGCAGGGAGTGGTTGATTGGTTAATTAGTTGATTGGTTTGGGAAAAGACGGAAGACAGAATACGGAATACAGAATACAGTAGGCAGTAAGTAGGAGTAAGTAAGAAGATAGAAGATAGAAGAAAGATGGAAGAGAACAGAACATGTCACACTGAGTAGTCCTGCACCTACTTTCTTTTTCTTAGTTGGTATAACCGGGAAAGTAGGTGCGGGACGTATCGAAGTGTGAGCTGAGGAAGTGTGGCATTTAATTTGTCACCCTTCGATACAATCCCGACAAGTCGGGATCACTCAGGATGACGACTGGTAGAGAATAGCGATTTGTTGATTAGCACGAACAGACATCCGTTTCGGTTATTCGGTATTTGGAATTTATTTGCCTACCCCGTGAAATTTCGTAAGAAATATTTCACTGGGGGTATTTGGATTTTTTCTATTCTTTAGCTCTTTTTCTTCAGCAAAAATGTGATGATAAAGCTCAAAACCCTTTTAGCTTCTAGCTTTTAGCTTTTAGCTTTTTGTAAAAAGAAAAACCTCGGTGAATCTCGGTGGTTAATTAAAAAAAGAAAATTCGTGTAAATTCGTGAAATTTGTGGATAAAATCAATCCTATCCACCTAACCTCCCATCTTCTCACCTCCCTTTCCGTATCACATACTGTGTCCTCCGTAGCTTCGGCGAAGGAGGATCACGTATAACCTATCCCTTTTAGCTTCTAGCTTTTAGCTTTTTGTAAAAAGAAAAACCTCGGTGAATCTCGGTGGTTAATAAAAAAAAGAAAATTCGTGTAAATTCGTGAAATTTGTGGATAAAATCAATCCTATCCACCTAAACTCCCATCTTCTCACTTCTCACCTCCCATTCCGTATAACGTACCACTCTTTTACATTGACACAAAAAATATGGTACAAACTATGACCCGAAAAACTGGTAGAAAGCAGCTATAGTTTCTGCTGAAAACCGGTAAAATAAAGATGGAGGTAAAAATTTGAAACTAAATTTCATCCTATTCCTGCTTATCATTAGCACTTCTATACTCGCACAAACTGCTACAGCACCTGCCCTAGGTGATGGTACAGAAAATCATCCCTACCAAATAGAAACTCTGGAGAATCTCTATTGGATCACAGCAAATAATGATGTGGTTCCCACCCCCGATCAGCAGATCCGTTTCGCCAGCCATTATATCCAAACAGCCAATATAAACGCTTCTGAGACTACCGCTTGGTTCGACTCCCAAGGTTGGCTTCCCATCGCTATATCGCAGCGAAGTTTTACCGGCAGCTATAACGGTGCTGGGAACAGTATCGACGGACTTGTTGTAGATCGTTCCGAACTTACCCATGTAGGACTGTTTGGCTCCCTATCCGATGCGGAAATATCTAATCTGACACTGAATAATGTTCATATCACCGGCGCATCCAAAGTTGGAGCTCTGATCGGCGCTATGCAAGCATCTTTGGTGAACAATTGCACAGTTGGTGCGCAAAGTATTGTCCAAGCTATGCAGACAGAAGGGCAAGCAGGTGGCATCGTCGGTGAGTGTAATAATTCGGGCATCATCAATTCGGATAGTTACTCTGAAGTCATTGGTCCCAATTTCGTCGGTGGACTAATCGGCTATAGCGAGTATTCCTCGATAGAAAATTCCGGCAACTATGGTAATATTACCGGCGTACCATCGGGGGGATGGGCATTCGGCGGTCTGGTTGGTGAACAGCTGCTGACTTCCATAAAAAATAGTTTTAGCAAAGGTGAAGTCAGCGGCGATAATGCCGGAGCAGGTATAGCTGGATTTAGTTTTTACTCATCCATAGGGGAGTGCTTTAGTGAAGGCTATGTGAGCTGCCTCTACGGAGCCGGTGGTATTCTGGGTATTGATGTGGGTACTTCCATCAGAAATAGCTCCAGCTCAGCCCAAGTTGACGGACATTACTACGCCGGTGGATTAGTTGGATTCTCCACCTTCGATCCATCAAGTTTGGATAAGCTGGAACTACCGGATAAAATTTTTGTGCCGGATAGAACTATGACGCCGGAATATTCCATCAAAACTAGCTATGCTAGCGGTGAAGTTTCGGGATACTTCTACCTGGGTGGATTAGTAGGATACCTTACCGATAAGGCAAATATCGAGAATTGTTATAGCCGAGGATCAGTATTGGGAAATAACCGCACCGGCGGATTGGTGGGCTATCTGTATGATTCGATTGTAACCAATAGTTACTCAGTTGGTTATGTGGAAGGTGAAGAGGATATCGGTGGTTTGATAGGATTGCAGGAAGATTCTCAAATAATAAATTCTTACTGGGATATGGATGCTAGTATGCAAAACGTCTCTTCAGGTGGAGAAGGGAGAACTACCGCCGAGCTCACATATCCCTATGCAGCTAATACTTACTTAGAATGGGATTTTGACCAAATTTGGTCTGAGGATAGCGATCATTCTATCAACGACGGTTATCCATACTTGCTGCAATCACCCGTCTCTGCCGATCATCTGATCTCAATAGCCGAGATCTCAATTAGAAACTATCCCAATCCCTTCAACCCACAGACGACAATAGAGTTTTCGCTCCATCAGCCGAGTTTAGTTGAGATAAGAGTATTCAATACCCGCGGACAATTTGTGCGTACATTAGCAAGCTCAGAGTTTGCAGCCGGTGAACATCAGATTGTCTGGAACGGTAGAGATGAGAAAGACAGACAGGTGGCAAGCGGAGTTTATCTCTATCATTTCCAAGCTGGAGATGATGCGCAAACCAAACGGATGCTGTTTTTGAAATAGAGTGAAGAAGATAGAAGATAGAAGGTAGAAAATAGAGGGGAGAGGAAACTTGTGAGAATGAACAATATATAATGAATAATGGTTAATGCGGTTTAGAGTTCAGGGTTGAGGGTTTAGAGTTCTGAAGTTTGTCACACTGAGTAGTCCCGCACCTACTTTCTTTTTCTTAGTTGGTATAGCAGGGAAAGTAGGTGCGGGACGTATCGAAGTGTGAACTGAGGAAGTGTGGCATTTAATTTGTCACCCTTCTCAAGGGCGAATAAAGGGGGGTTTTATTTGTCACACTGAGTAGCTTCGGCGCAAGCCGGAGCGTATCGAAGTGTGTCTTGGTGTAAGAGAACCAAGATGATGTTGAATCGTTGAGGGGTTGAGTTGTTTCGGTCATTTGGTGCTTGGGATTTGGAATTTATTTGCCTGCCCCGTGAAATTTCGTAAGAAATATTTCACTGGGGGTATTTGGTGCTTGGAATTTGGAATTTTTCTATTCTTTAGCTCTTTTTCTTCAGCAAAAATGTGATGATAAAGCTCAAAACCCTTTTAGCTTCTAGCTTTTAGCTTTTAGCTTTTTGTAAAAAGAAAAACCTCGGTTCCCTTCGGTGAATCTCGGTGGTTAATTAAAAAATATGTGCCAATCCGTGAGAATCTGTGGTTAATAAAAAACAAATAATAATTCAGTGCTTTTCGGCGCCTTTCGGTGCCTTCGGTGGTTAATAACCAAAAAAAACTCTCGGTGCACTTCGGTGAACCTCGGTGGTAAATAAAAAATATGTGAAGATCTGTGAAAATCTGTGGTTAATAATAAAAAAAAATGGAACAAAATATGCTATAGCAACAAATAAAGCCATTTATCATCCCAAAAAAAGGTATTGACATAGTAAACAACAACCAGAATTATACCCGAAGCCTTGTGACCACAAAATAAAAATTTGTGCAAGTCACGAGGCGAAGCTGCATCTACTCTCTAAAATCGTGAAAAAAGGTTTCACTATAACTAAATGTAATGTAAGAAGATATGAAAGGCAATAAAAAGAGAGAATCAAGAAGAGAACTTAGCTAAAAGCTAGCAGCTAAAAGCTAAAAGGAATAAGAAATCAGGTGAGAGCAAGGGGAAGTTTAGGGTTTAGGAGTATGCCAGAATGTTTAAAAAAAACGTCATTTCGACCGGAACCCGGTGGAATCGGCGAAGCCGAGCAGCAAAGCTGCTATTCCACTGGGTGGAGTGGAGAAATCTCTTTTTAAATCATGAATAGCAATAAGAGAACTCAGCTAAAAGGACGGATAGAATGAGTGGCGAAATCAGATCTCATGAAGATCTAGTTGTATGGAAAAAATCAATAGATTTTGTGACAAAAATCTACAAGATCACTTCTGAATTTCCTAAAGCAGAAATTTATGGATTATCTGCCCAAATTAGACGTGCTGCAATATCAATACCGTCTAACATAGCAGAGGGTTCAGGAAGACGATCATTAAAGGAGTACATTCAATTCTTATATGTTTCGCTCGGTTCTGTTACTGAATTAGAAACTCAATTGATGATATCTCGGAATCTTAGTTTGCTCAAAGATGATGAAATTATGAATGAATTAAAAGAAATTAAAAGAATGTTAATCGGATTGATCCATAGCTTGACGAAAGCAAAAGAAATTTATACTATGATAATTAAAGTTTCAACAAAACCTGAACAATGGAGCCTGAGAAAACTGAATGATGAAGAATAATCGTTCCATCGTTCAATCGCTCAATCGTTCAATGGTAGATTCTAATATTAACAGACATAAATTAGAAAAAATATTGGAGCTGGGCGAGGGGCAATTTATTGAATTCAAGAGTTCACCGAATAGAAGTCTAGCAAAAGAAATGGTTGCTTTCGCAAATGCCTCTGGCGGTATAATCTATCTTGGTATAACAGATTCAGGAAAAATAAAAGGTGTGACAATTTCTAACAATTTAAGAACACAAATTCAAAATATTGCATATGAATGTAATCCATCTATAATTATTAAAACTAATAAAATTAACAATGTTTTAGCTATAGAGGTCAAAGAAGGTAAAAACAAACCTTATTCCTGTTCTGCTGGTTTTTATATGCGAATGGGAGCAAATGCTCAAAAAATGAAAAGAGATGAAATATTGGCTCTCGCAATTAAATCTGGTAAAGTCCGTTTTGATGAACAAATTTGTTCAAATTTTGATTGGAAAGATTTTGATGAAGAAAAATTTTTCTATTATCTAAAATTAGCAAAAATATCTGATAACCTTACACGAGAAGAGATATTAAGAAATCTTCGTGTCTTAAATGATGATGGATTTACTAATGCCGGTGTACTATTTTTTGCTAAGAAACCATTTAAGTACATAATAAGTTCTAAAGTAAGATTGGTGCATTTCAATGGAGATGAACGAGTTCATATATTAGATAAGAAAGTTATCGATTATGGAGTAATTGGTAATATCGAATTTGCTATTGAATACTTACAGGATCGCATACCTATAGAATATAGAATAGAAAAATTAGCTCGTGATGAGATAGCAGAGTATCCATTAGCTGCTTATAGAGAAGCTATCGTAAATGCGATCATCCATTTTGATTATTTTTTGGGTGATTCAGTTGCTATTGAAAAATTGAAAAGTAAAATAGTGATTAATAATAAAGGTGAGTTGCTGTTCCCCAAAAGTGATTTTGGAAAAAGAAGTGAAGCACGCAATAGATTAATGGTCGATCTTTTAGCGAGAACAGAATTTATGGAAAAAGCAGGAACAGGAATAAAACGCATTAGGGAAGCTTGTGATAAGAACAAAAATAAAATATCATTCGAGTTTACCGATGCTTTTTGGATAACGATAAATTCAAATCGAAAAACCACCCAAGAAACCACCCAAGAAACTACCCAAGAAACAACAAGAGATACGATTATCAGGCTATTAAAAGAAAATCCAAATTATACAAGATCACAACTTGCTACATTAATAAACAGATCGGATGCAACAATAAAAGAACATATCAAGAACTTGAAAAAAGAGGGAATCCTGAAAAGAGTTGGAAGCAAAAAGTCAGGCTATTGGAAAATTGTAAAAAAATGATTAAGTGACAACTTACCACCGAGAACACCGAGCTTCACCGAGATGAAAATAACAACTTTTTAAAAAAAATGATACTCGGTTATCTTCGGTGTATTTCGGTGTCTTCGGTGGTTAATTAAAAAATATGTGCCAATCTGTGCCAATCCGTGGTTAATAAAAAAAATGTGCCAATCTGTGTTTAATAATTATGTTCTATTACAAAGAAATCTCCAGAAAAATCCTCGCTGCTTCATTTGAAGTCTATAACAATCTTGGAAACGGATTCTTAGAAAAAGTTTACGAAAACGCTTTAATGCTCGAATTGAAGAATCAAGGCTTAGATTGCGTAAATCAACTACCTGTTGATGTAGTTTATAAAGATAATATCGTCGGTTCTTACTATGCAGATATAGTTGTGGAAAACAAAGTAATAATCGAATTGAAAACATGCAAAAATATTACAGACGAACATAGAGCACAAATACTCAACTATCTAAAAGCGGTTAAATATAAGGTGGGATATTTAATAAACTTTGGAAATGAATCAAAACTCGAATACAAAAGAATGGTATTATGAAGAGATTAAACCACAGATATACATGGATTCACACAAAAAATTGAATGAATAACAGTGCCAATCTGTGCCAATCCGTGGTTAAAAGACAAACCACAGATATACACGGATAAACACAGAAAAATGTAAAATCATAAATCTATCCGAATTTAAACTGAAAATATGTGTAGATCTGTGCCAATCTGTGAAAATCAGTGCCAATCCGTGGTTAATAAAAAATATGTGCCAATCTGTGCCGATCTGTGGTTAAAAAAAATGTGCCAATCTGTGGTTATTAGACAAACCACAGATATCCACGGATAAACACAGAAAAATGTAAAATCATAAATCTATCCGAATTTAAACTGAAAATATGTGTAGATCTGTGCAGATCCGTGGTTAAAAGACAAACCACAGATATACACGGATAAACACAGAAAAATGAAATACCACAGATATACACGGATTCACACAAAAAATTGAATGAATAACAGTGCCAATCTGTGCCAATCTGTGGTTAATAAAATAAGAAAGGTAAAAAAATGAATGTACTAGTAACAGGTGGAGCCGGGTTCATCGGCTCCAATATCGTCAAACGTCTATTAACAGACGGTCACGCCGTGCGTGTGTTGGATAATTTCGCTACCGGTAAGCGGGAGAATATCTACCCGTTTAACGATAATCCGAATTTCACCATGTTCGAAGGTGACCTCAGAAGTTTCCATATCGTCCGTGATGCAGTCAAAGGTGTGGACTATATCATGCACCAAGGGGCGCTCCCGTCCGTACCTCGTTCGGTTAACGATCCCATTACATCCAATGATGTCAATATACTCGGTACACTGAATATCCTCGAAGCTGCGCGTGAGTTCGGCGTCAAAAGAGTGGTATATGCCTCTTCCTCTTCGGTATATGGCAATAATGAGAATCTGCCTAAAACCGAAAATATGCCCGCAGCTCCTATGTCACCTTATGCGATTACTAAATATACCGGCGAGAGATACTGCCAAGTTTATTACCAGATCTACGGACTCGAAACCGTTGCGCTCAGATATTTTAATGTCTTCGGTCCGAACCAAGACCCGACTTCCCAATACAGCGCCGTTATCCCAAAATTCATCAAATTGATCAAAGAAGGTAAACGCCCCACTATCTATGGCGATGGTACGCAATCCCGCGATTTTACCTATGTTGATAATAATGTGGAAGCCAATATCCTCGCCTGCCTCGTACCCGATATCGCCGGTGAAGTCTTCAATATCGCCTGCGGTGAGCGGTTCACTCTCATCGAACTGGTGGACGCTATCAACGAGATCTTGGGCACCAACATCGAACCTAAATTCACCGATACCCGCCCCGGTGATGTCAAACACTCCCTCGCTGGAATAGAGAAAGCAAAATCCAAAATGAATTACCAAACCACCGTCTCTTTCAAAGAAGGACTCAAGCGACTTATCGAAAGAGAGTTTTAGAAGAGAGAAGCGTAGGACAAGATATCATCTTGTCTTCGAAAAAACAGAAAGAAATGAATTGATGATTTTATTCACCGGTACTCACGGAATTTATAGTAAGAGAAGCGAGGAGAATAGTGACGAGTAACGAGTAACGAGTGACAAGGTGAAAGAGAAGCAGGTAGAGGGAATTTCCCCAGTCATTTCGACCGGAGAAGGCGAAGCCCTCGGAGTGGAGAAATCTCTTTTACAAATGATGAATAGCAAGAACCGTAGGACAAGATATCATCTTGTCTTCGGAAAAACAGAAAGAAATGAATTAAGGAATTTGTTCGCTGCGCTCACGGAATTTATAGTAAGAGAAGCAGGAAGAAATTTCGGTGAAAAGTGAGAAGTGAAAAGTGACAAGTGACGAGT
>Ga0334898_1001006_pt1 | contig 36222 bp, 28 predicted proteins | sample GraSluR3_MG_10_FD_207228 | JGI IMG/M metagenome (GOLD analysis project Ga0334898, IMG submission 207228) | Sludge microbial communities from methane-producing bioreactor in Wageningen University, Netherlands - Granular Sludge_3_08-R3 | ecosystem: Engineered > Bioreactor > Anaerobic >... | reverse complement strand
GCCGCCGCACAATCGCCACCTTCTGTTCAGCCGTAAAATGCTTTCGCTTCGACATCGAGCTTCTCCTGTCGGGATGTGCTAAACTCTAGCACATACGCAAAGCTCAACGTCCTTCGGGAGCAAAACAGAATGACTATCAGCGAAACGAACAAACGACATTCAGATTCCTTCACGCCCTGCAAACCGCTGCTGAAATGTCAAACAGTGTTGGTAACTGGGCACACGGGCAAACGCTCGCGAAGGAGGGCGCTGAGATCGTCCTCGGCTTGGGTGAAGAAGCGATCAAGAACTACCGATTTGCAGACATACTTGGAAGGGCGAACGTGGGCCTGCTAGGGAACACGTAGCTTCGTGCCACGTAGATTGCTTTGGTCAAGACATGAAGACAACCCTCGGAAAACGACTAACCTCTTAAGAGGCCGGCAGACGAGCCTGGGAGGACGTTAATGTATGAAAGGGCGAATACTCTTCTAGCTGTTGCCTTCGCATTGGAGCAGCAGGGTAAGTACACAGAGGCGCTGGAGAGGTACGACGAGGCGTTGTTAGAGTCAATTCCTCCCGAAGCGGCTGGGCTGGTTTGGTACAATAAGGGGAATTGTTACGTGGAACTGTCCCAGCAACGCCACCCAAACGCACCAGAAGATGGTGTCAACGAAGAACAGCCCGCTCTCCGCCATCGTCTGGCTGCCGAAGATGCCTTTTTTCGGGCACTACGTTCCCCGCCGCCCAGGGAGCTCATCCCAAGTGTGCTGAATAATCTCACCGGCCTGTTTTTCGATAGCGACCGTTGGCATGAGGCGCTGGCTTGTGCTGACTTCGCCACCGAGCGACTCCCACGAGTCCCACTATTGTTGGCTACTAGAGCGCAGGCGCTCTACAACGTTGACCGATACGTTGACGCTGCACAAGCAGCGGAAGGCGCACTTCGGCTAGATCCCGCGAACGGTGTGGCGCGCCAGACTCTTGAAAGAGCTACCCAACACGTGAGAAGGATGCAAAGGATGTTATTGGAGTCAGAGGAGAAGATTAGGCTCGATTCGGCGAACGTCGAGGGGTGGAGACGCAAGATGATAGCGCTGGTTAATCTTGGACGTGTCGACGAAGTATTCGAAGTAGGTAGGTCTGCGTTATCTGTGAATCCGGATTGGCACCAAGTGTATGCATTGAAGGGAGCTGCTTGGCTCGCAATGGGAGACCTAGCCAATGCAAGAAGAGATTGCGACCAAGCCCTCCGTATTGCTCCAGATGACTCAACGGCGCATTTCGTCAATATGTCAGCGACGAAAGTGGAGGAAATCAGAGGCAAACTGCAACAGTGCCGATTCTGAGCACGACACATTATGATGTGCGGTTAGTTGTCTCGGGGTCAGTAGCCGCATCTCCTTCCCCCTAGCCTGAAGGGTTCGTAGCCTCCAGGGTCAGGCGTCGCCGCCCATGGCGCGTTGGTGTTCACAACCCCGGTAAACGAACGCGGTTTGCCAATCTGCACTGCTCACGTTGACGGCGCGATAGGACGATCTGGGCTGCGCAAGCCTTCCACGAGGACTGCGAGGTCCCTTGGTTCCCGCACCAGCTAGGCGTCGGGGGCGGTATGTACATCACCCCTGCATCCAACCGTAATCTTCCGCTACCACTTCTACCACTTTTCGAGCCGATTACCACGTTTCAACGCTTGGGAACGCCACGGCTCGCTGTCGCTTGCACACGGGCCAAACGCCGGTAAAATGAAGCTAAACCACTGTCCACAAAAGGCTTTTCGGGCTTCTCGGCGGAAATAGGATACCCCGTCTCCGGAGCCGAAGGTTACAGGTTCGAATCCTGTCGGGGATACTTACTGCATAAGGACTTACGTCGACGACTTTTCGCGAGTATGATCTCTGACATGCTCGATGGCAGCGAAACGCCCCGCCCGCCGCGCTGCCATGCGGCCGGGTAGGGGGAGGTGAACCTTTCAGCTCGCCTGGGTGTTCCCGAGGTTCTCGTAGCTGGAGGGTTCTCGAATGCCCCGTTTTCCCAAGCCCTGGTTCCGCAAGGAACGCCGAGCCTGGTTCGTCCAGCTCCACGGCAGGCAGCACAATCTCGGCCCCGACCGCCACGCCGCCTTTGAGCGCTACCACGAGCTGATGGCGAGGCCCCGCAGGCGGCTCCTCCCTTCCGAGGCGGTCCCCGCGGTCATCGACCTCTTTCTGGACTGGTGCGAGAAGAACCGCGCCCGGCGGACCTACGAGTGGTACCAGGCCCGCTGCAAGGCGTTCGTCGACACGATTCCCCCCACGCTCCGCGTCTCGGAACTTCGCCCCTACCATCTCCAGACCTGGATCGACGCTCATCCCGAATGGGCGCCCGGAAACAAGCGAAACGCCTGCCGGGCCATTCAGCGGGCGATGAACTGGGCGGAGAAGCAGGGCTACATCGACCGCTCGCCCGTGGCCCACTTCGAGAAACCACCGCAGGGCAGGCGCGAGCAGGTCGTCATCCAGCGGGAGTTCGAGGCCATACTCGCCGAGACCCGCGACCGGGCGTTCCGCGACCTTCTGATCACAACCTGGGAGACCGGCGCCCGGCCCCAGGAGACGCTTCGCGTGGAGGCTCGGCACGCGGATATCGCCCATGCGCGCCGGGTGTTTCCCGCGTCGGAGACGAAGACGAAGCGGTTCCCGAGGGTCGTTTATCTCAGCGGGGAGTCCCTCGAAATCACCAGCCGCCTCGTGGCAACGTATCCGGGAGGGCCGCTCTTCCGGAACACCCGGGGCCGCCCCTGGACGACCGACGCCGTGAACTGCCGGTTTGCCACCCTCCGCCGGAAGCTCGGGAAGCGCTACTGCCTCTACGCCCTTCGCCATTCCTGGGCGACCAAGGCCATTCAGAACGGGGTGGAACCCATCACCGTGGCCGTGCTCATGGGCCACGCGGACCCCTCGATGCTGGCGAAAACCTACCCGCACCTCTCCCAGGACCCGGCCTACTTGCGCGAGGCCCTGTCCCGTGCCATCGCTTAGACTGAGGGAATTACCCGCCGGGCGGGGAGGGGGCCGCCGTCCTTTCCCGGCGGCTTCGCTCAGTTTCTTCCAGAACGGCTTGACTTCTGTTCGCAAAAATGCGAACATTACATAGGAGGGCGACAGGATGCCCCAGGTCCAAGTGGTATTCTACCGCGAGGAGGACGGCTCGGTCCCGGTGCTCGACTGGCTTGACGGGCTCGCTGACAAAGCCCAGGCCAAGTGCACGGCCAAGATCGAACGCCTGGCCGAGTTGGGCCACGAGCTCCGCCGCCCGGAGGCCGACTACCTCCGCGACGACATTTGCGAACTTCGCATCGGGCTGCAGGGAGTGAACTACCGAATTCGTTATTTCTTCCACGGCCGAACAGCGGCAGTCCTTTCGCACGGGCTCCTGAAGGAGCGCCGCGTACCGCCCAAGGAGATCGACCTTGCCGTGGAGCGGGAGAACCGCTTCGAGGCGGCCCCGGAGGCCCACACGCACCGCGAAGCCTAGCAATGGCGAAGAAAAAGACCTTGAAGGCCAAGAAGCCCACGGCCGACGCCGTGGAAATCCTCCGCCGGCGCTACTTCGAGGGCGATCCGGAGAAGCAGGCCCTTCTCGAAGAGGAGAGAGCCAACGCCGCCGTCGCCCGGCAGATCTACGACCTCCGCACCGGAGCGGGCCTTTCCCAGCGGCAGCTTGCCAAGATGGTCGGGACGACCGCCTCGGTCATCTGCCGGCTTGAGGACGCGGACTACGACGGCCACAGCCTGGGGATGCTCCGCCGCATCGCGGCCGCTCTTGACAAGCGGGTGCAGATCCGATTCGTACCGCTCCGCACGCGATCGGCGAAGGCTTGACGTTCAGCCCTCCGCCGCCCTGCGGCCTTTCTCGCCCTGCCCTTGGAGGCTCCGCCAAACCACGAAAAACCCCTGCCGAGCTGCCACCCGGCAGGGGACGGCGAACCTTCGAGCTCACCTGGGTGTATTCGTATGCGAGGGCTCCTACCCACGAGAGACGTTGATATGGCGGAGCCGCCCCCGGGGAGCCGGGGCTCGCAAGACCTTCCCTCCTTCACCTTCGCGTCGCGTCGGAAAATCTGCTGCGGTTCCCGGCCCGCGAGATCGACCGGCTGATCGAGTATCTGGGTCTGGATCCGACGTCCGAGCAGAGAGCCGCCGCGATCGCTCATGTCGAGCCTGCCAAGGGCGAGCAGTAGGCCGGTGGCAACGCCAACTCTGGAATCTCTCAAAATCCAAGGTGCGCATGTTGACGGACATGACCTGAGAATCGCCATTTGCCACTTTTTCCCAGAAACTGGGTCCGCTGTGCACGCGATCATTGCCTTCTGCGTTCAAAGCCGTCTTGGGGTGGGTTACATGTCGATCCAATCGCCCACGGTTTGCAGGACGAAATCCAGCGGCTCCACCACGTGCTTCGTGTCGTTGCCTGCGGAGCGGTACGCCTTGACGTGGGCGAAGCCGTACATCTCGAGGATGCGGTCGGAGTTCGAGAGGATCGCGCGGGTCGGGTCCTTTGTGGCGTCGGCTTCGAGGTATTCGTCCAGGGCCGAATCGTAGAGGATCGCGCGATCCGCGTCGCTTTTTACGCCGTAGGCCGTGGTCTTCGCGAAGCCTTTGGCCGTGGTCTTGTACGTGGCCGAGTCGTACATCTCGCTGTAGTCGGATGCGAAGAAGGCTCGCAGGAAGTCTTGGCTGCCGTCGGCGCCGTACAGACGGGCCTCGTCGTCGCCTCCGGCGTAGGAGTGGCCGATTATCTGGAAAAAGCCGTCGACCGCGTAGGAGAAACCGTGCCCGGCGAGCGTGGTGCCGTCCAGCCGGTTGCCTTCGGGGCTCGAGGGGCCGGCCCAGAACGTGTCGTTCCCGTCCGAGTCGTACAGCTTCGCCCGATCCTCGAAGCCGTCGTCGGGCGAGGCGTGGGCGTATACCTCGGCGAAACCGACGGCCGTATGGAAGAAGCCGGGACCGTAGATCGAACTGGAACTGGGTTGGCCGACAAACGTGTCGAGGCTCGTATCCGAGTCGTACAACTCGGCCCGGTCGTTGCCCTCGCTGGAATAGGCGACCACGCGGTAGAAGCCCTCGGCCGCGTTCACGTAGCTCGGGCCCGACGTGGGATGGGCCACGAGCTTCGTGCCCTCGGGGCTGGTGGGCCCGGCATAGAATACGTCGTCGCCGTCCGAGTCGCAGAGCTTGGCCCGATCGTCGAACCCGTCGTCGGGCGAGGCATGGCCCGTGACTAACGAGAAGCCGGTGGCGTAGTTGCAGAAGCCCGCTCCCTTGAGGACACTGTAGTCGCGGTAGGCGACGAACGTCTCGGCACCCGTGTCGGAGTCGTACAGATCGGCCGTATTGTATCCGCCTTCCGTTGCGACGGCTCGCACGACGGGAAAGCCGGCCGCCTCGACGAACGCACTCTCACTGCCGCCGAACAGCAGTCGGGCATACTCGGGCGTGGCTTCGAGCCGATCGTCGCCCTCCGAGTCGTAGACCGCCGCCCGGTCGAACTGCCCCGGGGTGGCCGTGGCCCGCACCCGATCGAAGTCCAGGGCCACGTTGAAAAAGCCGGTCCCGTAGAGTTTCGAGTAGCCGAGCCTGCCCGAAAACCAGTCTTTGCCGTCGGGCGAGTCGTAGAGCTGGGCCAAGTCGTTTCCGCCGGCCGTGGCCTTTCCCACCACGTAGCCGAACCCCGTTGTCCGGGCGGTCGAGCCGTCGTCGTAGGTCATTCGCGCATATTCGGGCGTGGCCTCGAAAAGATCGATGCCGTCGGAATCGTAGAACTTGGCCGTATCGACCAGCGCCCCACCGGGCGTCGCCACCGCCTCGACCTGCCCGAAGCCGACGGCCCGGTTCCAGAAGCCCGCCTCACCGCTGAGGCTCGCCGAGCCGGGCCGGGCCGAGAACAGGTCGCCGCCCTGGTCCGAGCCGTAGAGAACGGCCACGTCCTCGCTCGTGCCGACCGCCGTCACCGTCTCGACCTTGGTGGCCGCGACGGTGTAGCCCGGGCCGCTCAGCGTCGCCTGCCCGGGCCACATCTCGACCGTGTCGACGCCGGCGCCGCCTCGCAGCACGGCCGTATCGTGTCCGTCCCCCCCGTCGAACGTGACGTTCTGGGCCTCGGCCTCGGCAAAATGATAGGCCACGCCGTTGATCGTCACCCGATGCGACCCCACGGGCACGAACTCGAACCGGTCGTCGCCGTCGGTTCCCATGACCGTGACCCCGCCGCCAAGCGCATGGACGAGGTTCACGACCCGCAGATCAAACTGAGGATTCTCGCCGCAAAGCTCGACGAAATACGCCTGACCTTCCGCAACCGTCCAGTCGAGGCGTTGGTTCCCTTCGACCAGGCTCGACGAAGCCACCGGCACGGCCGCCGGGTTCGCGCCCGGGTTCTCGTCGTAGAGGTGGATCCGGGCGCTCTCGGCCGGCTGGGGATTGGCCACCTCGAACGTCAGGAAACCGGCGTGCGCGGTAGTGAGACCAAATCGCAACTCGCCCACGGCCAGACTCAGTGCCTTCAACTCGCGAAAATCGACCACGCCGAGCGTCGCGTATTCCTCGTTATCGACGATTACCGCAAGTGCCTCGCTTCTGGAGACCGTCGCACCGATAGAACCAGTCAGAACGATCGCGAAGACCTCGTCCGGTTCGAACTTCCCATCATCGATCGTGGGAACCAGAATCTCCCTGCTCGGCGGCTCGCCCGGGTTGAAGACGACGGAGCCAGCTTGCCGAACGAAGTCGACGTCTTCCTGTGCAGAACTGCTAGTCGTCTCGAAGTAGATCACCACCTGCTCGGCAGGCTCACGGTCAATCGTGACCGTGAACACCGCGGTCGAACCTTCGATGACCGGCACGGCGTCGGTGATGCTCACCGAGGGCGGCGGCCCGTTGAACTCGCTCACGTAGCCCAGCCATGTTGCGAGGTCGTCGGCGGCCTCAGGATCGATCGACTCAGCGCCTTGAGAAACGACGTATTCCGAAGCCGACCCGAGCACAATGTTCGCCTCGGCGAAAGCGCCCTCCACGATGCGTCCCCGCGCCTCGGCCAGAATCGCCGCCAGCCCGGCTTCGGCGCTCGGTGTGATTCTGCCCTGGGCAGCCAGATCGGCGACACGCGCCGAAAGCGCATCGACGCCCGTATCCATCAACTGAAACTGCAGCAGAGACAGATATGCGGAGTCCAAGTGCTCCAGCAAGGCGTCGAAGTTGTTCGACTCCTTCGCAAGGCGTATCGCCTCCTGAAGGTAGCTTTGCAGCGCCGCATTCAGGTCGGCCGACGGAATCTGCCGCTCGAGCATCGACCTTACGGCGTCATGGTTTGAATCGAGGGCGGCTCGTTCACCGTCTTCGAGATCACGGGGCGTCAGCCCCAACTCGTTGACGCGGATCTGAATCGCCCGGGCGAGATGATCCAGGGCGAGGCCGGTGGACATGACGGCACCGAACTGCCCCATCTGTCGCAGCAGCACGGGGTCGGTTACCAGGTCGGCACCTGAATTCACCAGATTCTGCGTCAAGACCTCGAGTTCTTGGTCCGTCCATCCTAGCTGCTTGAGGTAAGTGACTTCCATCTCAGGCAAGCCCTCAGCCTGGAGCGTGGCAACGCCCTCATCGGCGTACTCGGCCAAGGTCTCCACGAGAAAGGGTTCCATGAACCCGTGAATGCCAAATCGCGCGCTGTCGGAAAAGGACGCCTGCAACAGGTACTCGGACGCCGCCATCAACTGCTCGCTCTCATAGTAGAAGTCGCCTGCTTCCCGTGCGCCGTCCGCCCGGTTCTGAGCTGTGGAAACCGCCGAGAGGTAGCCTCCCCTTACTGTCGCGGCCTGATAGAGACGGTACCAAGCGCCGTCCGGAAGCTCTTCAGCGTCGACGATCGTCAGCGGATTCGGCAGCGGGATCTCCGTGAAGTTCGGATCCGGTGGATCCTTGGCATTCGTATAGGCGTCGTCCGCGCTTCGTAGCGATTGGATTTGGTTGGCAAAGCAAGACAATGCCACCGCGATATTCACTGGTGGGGGAAGATGGAGCGACGCAAATGCAGCAGTCGTCCAACCTGCGCCCCACAGCAGCCCCTCCTCGAACAGGGCGTAGTGATCAAGATAGACCTTGGGAACCGTCAACTCCGTAAAGGCATCATCAGCGCGTGCGTTGTTGAAGCCACAGTCAAATGACGCTACGTACTTGGCACTCAGTTTCGGATACACGTCCAGGTCACGGATCAGCTTGGCCGCGTAAGCGTCAGCCGCCGTCGCCAGAGCGCTGACCAGAGGGCCGTAGGCTCCTTTTCCGAGTTGGCGAAGGAATTCGTCAACACCGAGTGTGGGCAGGTTTTGTCTGACGTTCTCGAGAGCTTGCGGTATCGTCTTTGCGGGATTGTCGGGGGGGATCCAATCCCAATTGTGCGTGATCGTATTGTTGTGCTGGGGCGCAAGCACTCCCAATTCAAGGTAATGCAGGCTCTTTTCGAGAACGACATTCTGGTCCACGCGTCCATCTTGAGACTCGGGGATCGGCCAGTCGCTGATCTCGTTCCATTTCAGCCTACCCGTAAGCGGAAACGCGTTGCGATTCTCGGTTCTCAACTTCACCTGGTAACGGTCATTCTTCTCGGCACTTCCGGGCGCGATTTGCTCCAAGACTGGAGGGACAACCTGGATCGCAGTCGCCCGTTCATTGTTCTCTTCGTCGGATTCCGGCAGTTCCCGTTTCGGATCGGCCACCGCGAGCACGTGGGTAGTCGTGGCGGCGCCACCGTACGTGGCGTGGGGTGGCGCGGTAAGAGTGTAGAAACGTGCCGTATGCTTGCCCACCCCTTTTTCTACATGGATCGCCGCGTCCGTCGCCGAGACAATGTCGTCGTGTTGCTCAAAAAAGCTGTCGCCCGTTGCCCAGTAAAGCCCGAGCTCGACGTCCTTCGTGAGAACTTCGTGCTTCACTTCGTATTCCACCTCCAACACGGGCACCGTGAGAAAGGTCGTCCACGTTACAGAAGTGACTTCGACATCCGGCAAATGAATCGCTGCGACGTTGTTCTCTTCGTTCGTTTCGTAAATCCTGTCCTTACCGGTCTGCTTATCCGGGGGGTCAGCGATCATAACAATGTGTGTAATCTTGTTTCCGGCCGACTCGGGCGGGTGGGACGGGATCTCGAGGTCATACGAAAAGGCTTCCTCCTCGATCTCCGTCTCGTAGGTCGCGATCGGATCCAGAACGATGTCCTCCGCGGTCTCCCCGGTTGCCCAATAGATCTCGACGGTCGCGCTTTGTGCCAAAGCTTGTCCATACCAAGGGCTGTCACTATCGTGGGATAGTGGCTCCTTGACTTCGAACGAGACGCCCAGCTTCCCGTCGCTTTTCCATTCCAGACCGTCGTCCGTCACGTCGATATCGCCCACCAATTGAAGCGTCGTGCTGCTCCAGTCGCCCGCGAGGTCGACTTCCCCCGGAATGTTGTCGGGATAGGGAGGGCTCTCGAAATAGGGCAGAGTGACATGCGCCGTCCAGCGACCGGACGCGTTGCCACTAGGCTTCTCACGCGATAGCGTTGCCGTCGTGCCTTCGAAAGCGCCGACGAAGCTGAAAGCGTTGCCACCGCCGCTGGTGCCAGTCGCTTCCAAGGAGATTGTGCCTTCGTTTACGGACCCGGCATACCCCATGCCCTCGATCGCGCCGGACACTTTTGCTGGTTTGCCTTCCGCGTCGGGGCCGGTGATTGTCACCGTTCCGTCCCCAACACCCAGGAACGTCCCATCCGACGACTCCGTATTGTATACGACCCTGCCGACGCCGGTTCCATCGCCGCTAAAAGATGGGGTCGACGGATCCGGGTCACCCTCGATCGTAATGGCGACGTCCCAGAGTGCCAACGCCAGAAGCGCGCGCTCCTCGAGCGGTTCGAGCTGCAGCCGGCGGCTCTTGAAGCCCCGGTTCGCGTGGCCGGGATGACGCCTGGGAAAGTGCGTGGGAGGCATGGTTGGGTCTCGTCATCGGGGTGCCGTGTTCTCTCCGCGAGTACCGTGATGGAGGTCGATCTTGGTCGCGCCGACCAGATTGCTCGGTACGTCGCCATGGACGGTCTCGATGGTGAAATGGTCTTCACCCGTCGGGAAACGGGGAACCGGCTGAACGACGCACGGGGCTCCCCTACTCCTAAAGGGCCGAAAAATCGGCCCACGCGCCGGAGAAAAACCGGATTGGGAGGTTTTCTTTCGAGAATCCGCATGCCCTTCTCAAGCGGTGCAGCATGGTGTTTGCTGCAAGTGCCTTGAAAAGAACCACTTGCGCCCCGGACTCCCCGGTTGCTTGCGAGGCCGTCGCCGTGTGCCTATGCTGGGGGGTGCTTGGTGTGGATCGGCTTCTTGCGCGGTTTTCGCGGCGCGTTGTCGGGTGCGATGGGCACTAGATAGATAGGTCGAGAGACGCACACCGATGGGCGGCGACGGTCCGATGGATGTTTGCAGCTTGCTCGACGAGGCCCGTTGCGGGTCAGCCGACGCGCTGGGAAGGCTGCTCGAGCTGTACCGCAACTACCTTACCCTATTGGCGCGGACCCAGATCCAGCGAAACTTGCAGGCCAAGGCCGACGCTTCGGACCTCGTGCAAGAGGCGTTCGTCGAGGCGCAGCGGGGGTTCGGAAACTTCGAAGGAGAGAGCGAAGGGGAGTTGATGCAGTGGCTCCGCTCGATCCTCGCGCGCCGCGTCGCCCGGCTGGTCCGCCACTACGGCACCCAGCGGCGCGACGTGCGACTCGAACGGCGGCTCAGCCAGCAACTCGATCGGTCGTCGCAGGCCCTGGAGCGTGCCCTTGAGGACGAGCATACGACGCCCAGCCGGGCGGCGACGCGAAGAGAGAGCGCCGTCGTTCTGGCCGACGCTTTGGAGGGCCTGCCCGGCGCCTATCGCGACGTGCTCGCGTTGCGGCACCTCGAGGGGCTCGATTTCGAGGACGTGGCCGCGCGCATGGGGCGCACGGTCGACAGCGTCAAGAACCTCTGGTCCCGGGCGTTGGGACAACTCCGACGTCGATTGAACGAACGGCCATGAACGACCATCCTGCGAACGAGGCGGAATCGCCGCGCCCCGAGGCCGGCGGGTCGACCTCGCCGAAGGACGAGGACCGGCTTGCTCGGCTCCTGGAGGAGTACCTGGCGGCCCTCGAGGCGGGCGAGGCACCCGACCGCGATGCCCTCTTGGCCCGGCACCCCGATCTTTTCGACGAGCTCTCGGCGCGTCTGGCGGCCCTCGAGTTCATTCACGACGTGGCGCCCCAGTTGAGCGAGCCGGCTGGAGGCGATCGCACCTTGCGGACGCCTCCGGCCCAGGTGCTGGGCGACTTTCGCATCGTTCGCCAGATCGGACGCGGCGGCATGGGAATCGTCTACGAGGCGGAACAGATTTCGCTGGGGCGCCGCGTGGCCCTGAAGGCTCTGCCCTTCGCCGCCCTGTTGGACGCGCGACGCCTGCGGCGTTTCCAGAACGAAGCGCGGGCGGCGGCGAACCTCGAGCACCCCAACATCGTGAGCATTTACTCGGTGGGATGCCGACGGGGCGTGCACTACTACGCCATGCGGTACGTCGAAGGCCAGACCTTGGCCGACCTGATTCGCGAGCTGCGCGTGCCGTCGAACGCCGATCGGGCGCCGGACGTCGACTCTGCGCCCGACCTTCGCGCCGGCGCGGGCGAGACAGGCTCCGGGCTGCTGTCAACGACCACGTCGTCGTCGGCCCAAGGCCGGGAGTTCTCGCGCACCGCGGCGCGACTGGGCATCCAAGCGGCCGAGGCCCTCGAACACGCCCACCAGATCGGCATTGTCCATCGCGACGTCAAGCCGTCGAACCTGATGGTCGACGACGCCGGGCACCTCTGGGTCACCGACTTCGGTCTGGCCATGACCGCCACCGACGCGAACCTCACGATGACCGGCGACCTCTTGGGCACGCTCCGCTACATGAGTCCCGAACAGGTGGAGGCGAAGCACGGGGTGCTCGATCATCGCACTGACGTCTATTCGCTGGGCGTGACGCTCTACGAGCTGTTGGCGCTGCGCCCGGCCGTGACGGCCGGCAACCGCCACGACGTGATCCACGAGATCCTCGAAGACGACCCGCCTTCCGTTCGCCAGTTCAATCGGGCGGTTCCGGCGGACCTCGAGACGATCGTGCTGAAGGCCATGGCGAAGGAGCCCGCGGCGCGCTACGCCACGGCCCAGGAGTTGGCCGACGACCTGCGGCGGTTTCTCGACGACCGTCCGATCCGAGCCCGACGGCCGTCGCTGGCCAATGGGGCGGCGAAGTGGGCGCGACGCCATCAGGCAGTCCTGTGGTCGGCGTTCGCGACCCTGGCGATCACCGCGATCGTGCTCACGGCGAGTATTGTCCTCGTTTCCCGAGCCTATCGGGACGAGAAGGTCCAGCGGCAGCGTGCGCAGCAGCGGGAAGCGGAGCTTCGGCATTATCTCTATGCGTCCGACGTGAGGCTGGCCTATCAAGCGTGGCAAAACGCCGACCTGGCCGGGGCCAGCGAGATCCTGCGAAGGCACCGCCCAGGCGCAGGCGAAGAAGACCTTCGCGGCTTCGAGTGGTACTATCTTTGGGGGCTCTGCCATCCGGACCTCAAGACGATGCAGGGCCACACCGGCGCGGTTTACGGCGCGGCCTTCTCGCCCGACGGCGCGACCCTCGCCTCGGCCGGTGAGGACGGAACGATCCGCCTCTGGGACGTGGCCACCTGTCGCCCGAAAGCCATTCTTGCCGGACACGCGGGCGAGGTGAACGGCGTGGCCTTCTCGCCCGACGGCCGGACGCTGGCCTCGGCGGGCGACGACGACACGGTGCGACTCTGGGACGTGGCCGCGGGCAGGCTCACGGCAACCTTGACCGGGCACACCGACGACGTGTTTGCCGTGGCCTTCTCGCCCGACGGAAGCCGACTCGCATCGGGTGGCTGCGACGACGCCGTGAAGCTGTGGGACGCCCGAAGCGGCGAGGAGCTGGCGACGCTTCGCGGCCACACGAACGACGTCGAGTCGCTGTCGTTCACGCCCGACGGAAACGCGCTGGTGACCGCCGGCCACGACGCGGTGAGAACGTGGAAGCTGCCCGGCACGATGCCGCAAGGCGCGTGGCCGAACTCGGAGGAAACCTTCTGCGTGGCCATTTCGGCCCGAGGCGACAGGGCGGTGACGGGGCACAAAAACCGGTCTGTCGTCTTCTGGAGCTATCCGGGGCTTGCGGATCCCTGCCCGGTCGAGGGACACACGGAATGGGTCCAATCGGTGGCCTTTTCGCCGAACGGTTGGCTGGCGGCCTCGGCCGGCAAGGACGCGACCGTGCGTTTGTGGGACGTGGCCAACCGGAAGGCGGTCAACGTCCTGCGGGGTCACTTGGGGCGGGTCTGGTGCGTCACTTTCTCGCCCGATGGCGCTACAATCGCCACGGCCGGAGCGGATCAAACCGTCAGGCTCTGGGACGTGCATTCCCACTGCGAGTACGAGGCCGTTGCGTGTGACGAGTGCGGTCTGGGACTCGCGTTCACTCCCGCCGGAAAGCTGTTTACCACAAGCAATGGTATTCGGCTATTCGACCCCAAGCGGCCACGACCGGCGCCGATCGACGCCAGCGGTCGAGCGGCATTTTCTCCGGATGGTCGGCATGTCGCGGTCGGCTACTTCGACGGGAGGGTGCTTCTGCGCGACGCGGCGACCTGGAAGCAGATCGCCTGTCTGGGAGATCACCCTCCCAGAGCGACAGAGATTGCCTTCTCTTCGGACGGCCGCACGGTGGCGACTGCCGGGGAGGGGCCCGAGGTGAAACTATGGGACGTGCCGTCCCGGCAATTCCGCCGGCTGCTGGCCGTTCCGGCAAATCGCGTCCACGCGCTCGCCTTCGCCCCGGATCGCCCCGTGCTGGCCACGGGCAGTCCCGACGGCATCGTCAGGCTGTGGGACGTGGAGTCGGAAGGGCCGCCCACGATCTTCTCGCGACACGATGGGATCGTTTCGTGCGTTGTCTTCTCGCCCCAGGGCGACCTGCTGGCCACTTCAGGTCACGACAAGACCGTGAGAATCTGGAATGCCCGCTCGGGCGCGCGTTTGGCCACCCTGCGCGGACACCGAGACCGCGTTACGGCGATCCGCTTCTCGCCGGACGGCAAGACACTGGCCAGCGGCAGCGATGATCGGACCCTGCGTTTCTGGAGCGTCGCCACCCATCAGGAGTTGATGCGCATCGACGCGCACCGTGTCAGCGTGGATGAGGTTTCCTTCGCGCCCGACGGACAAATCCTGGCCTCCGGCGGCACGCACGGCGACCGACGCGAACTCTTTCTCTGGCGAGCGCCCCGAGAGACCGTGCCATCGCTCAGCCCGAGGTGACTCGCATCTGGCCCGGACGATTCGTCATCGCGGGAGTTTTTTGGCCTTTGCGGGTATCCTCGTACGCACCTCACCCTGGCGGGCTCAAGCCTTGCTGTCAGGCAAAGCCGTGGTCAATACTCCGGGCTACGCCGGGGGAGTGGCCCGGGCTCGGCGGCACGCCGAGACCAGCGATTCGACGGCCCGTCGAACGGCGTCTTCGGGGTGAGTTTCGCGAATGGCGTCTTCGTGGGACCCGCTTTATAGAGCCTTACTCACATAACGACTGTACCATAACCTCCCGCCCCGATAAGCTCCCCGGCCACGAGAAATCCGTTTGCCTCAGGCTCGGAAGCCTGGGGAGGGAAATTTCGACCCCCTGCCGCGCCGGAACGCCCCGGACAACAAGGGCCTCCAAATCGTCGTGGGCCGGTTTGACAGGAAGGCGGGGGGCTGAAGAAGCGCAGGTGGGGCGGGTGGGCGCAATGCGTATCAGAACCGAAATTCACGATGCGACTCCGTTGGCAGGCGGTCGTCGCGGTACGTGGTCCAGTCTCTGACCGCCACGGGCCTTCCAGATTACCACGTGGGATGGTCAGATTACGTCTAGCCAACATGAGGGCATTGCTCACCCCCTATTGTAGTCGAACCGGCCGCCTCTCGTTGACCCCGGCCCGGGCGACGGGGGCTCGGCTCGGATTCACGCGTCAGCCGAGCGGACGCAACCACCGATTCTACCATCGACATCCGCCGAAACCGGACACGCCGAAATCCGAGCAGCCGATTGCCCGCTGGCGTGGGGTCAGGTACCATCGACGACGGTAAAGACGCGGCCGATGGCCCCGCAATGGCCACCGAGTTCGCCAAGTCCGCCCTGAGCCAGGTGGCCAACGTTTGGCCCAGGCCAACCGGAGCGAATCCCAATGGACTTCTGGTCCTACACCACCTCCCGCGAAGCCTGCAAACGGTCCGGCGTCTTCGACGACCCGTACGCCTTCTACCGGGCCGCCTTTGCCGAAGCCGTCGAAATGCGTTCGGGCCGGTTCTACGGCCCACTGCACAACGAGCGGGAGCGGGCTCGCCACCCGTACTACAACGTCTGGGCCTCGATCGTCGCGATGCTCACCCGGCTGAACCTCGACCTCGACTCGGTCCTCATCCGGCTTCCGCTTCCGGCCCTCTGCATCCGGTTGCCGAAGCAGAAGAACCCGCTCACCTTCGAGTGGCAGGGCAAAGAGACGCCGGTCCGCTGCACCCTGATGGGCGAGATCGACCAGGGCCGCGGCCTGTCGGTGCGCATCGACGTGGGCGAAGTCATGGGCGACGGCAGGGACTTCGGCGTGCCCGTCTACACCTACCGGGACTTCCGCCGCCGTGAGGAGTCCAGAAGTGGCAAATCTGATTTGCAGCCGAAGGAGAAAAGCGATGCGATATCGAGCCACCGTTTGGTTCTTGATGGCGCTGTCGACGGTGCTGGGGAGTGACGTAACGCGTGTCGCCGCGGCTGGTTCGGGCGATGCCCGGAACGTGATTCTCGTGCTCTCGGACGATCACCGCTACGACTACATGGGTTTCCACCCTGGCGCGCCGGAGTGGTTGGAGACGCCATCGATGGATATCATGGCGACCCAGGGAGCACATATCGCCAACGCGTTCGTCTCGACGTCACTCTGCTCGCCTGTACGGGCTTCGATCCTGACCGGTCAATACATGCACCGGCACGGGATTGTGGACAATCAGCGGCCGGAGCCGCCCGGCACCCTGTTTTTCCCGCAAATCCTGCAGCGCTCGGGGGTGGCCACGGCGTTGGTCGGCAAGTGGCACATGGGGCACGAGGAGGATCGGCGTCGCCCCGGTTTTGACCACTGGGTCAGCTTTCCCGGCCAGGGCGAGTACTTCGATCCGGTGCTGAACTTCAACGGGCAGAGACGTCAGGTCGAAGGCTATGATGCGGACGTGCTGACCACCGAGGCGTTGCGCTGGCTGGCCGAGGATCGCCCCCAAGATCGGCCCTTCTATCTGCATCTGGCTTTCAAAGCGCCGCACTATCCGTTCGAACCGGCCGCCCGCCACAAGGGACTCTATGCCGGCAAGCCGATCCCGTATCCGGACACGATGGCCCGCACGGAGCGCAACTACCGCACGCAACCCCGGTGGGTTCAAGAACGGCGCTATTCGATTCACGGCATCGACCACATGGAGACCGGCCGGTATGACCACGACCCCGTGCCCAGCTTCGAGGACTGGTATTACAGTTACTGCGAGGCGATCCACTCGGTCGACGAGAACCTCGGCCGCGTGCTGCGGTTCGTCAGCGAACACGGTCTCGCCGAGAGCACGATGGTCATTTACATGAGCGACGGCGGCTTCCACATGGGCGAGCATGGATTCTACGACAAGCGCGCGGCGTTCGAGCCGTCGATCCGAATCCCGATGCTTGTCTGGGCGCCGGGATTGATCGAGCCGGGCACGCGCGTCGAGCATTTGGTGCAGAACATCGACATGGCGCCGACCGTGCTGGACGTGATGAACGTAGCCAAACCGGACGACGCCGAGTGGGCCGGGGCTTCGTTTCGCCCGCTGCTCGAAGGTCGCGAGATCCCGTGGCGCGAATACGTGTTGTACGAGTACCATTGGGAATGGAACTTCCCCGCGACCCCCACGATGTTGGCCATCCGCAACGACCGTTACAAATACGTGTACTACCACGGTGTTTGGGACATCAATTCGTTCCACGATCTGCTTCTCGATCCGGCCGAACGGCACAACTTGATCGATGTACCGGAATACCAGGAGAGAATCCAAGCGATGCGCGAAACGATGTTTGCCGACTTCCAAGCGCTCGACGGGTTGAACGCGCCGATTCGCGTCCCGACCGGCGAGCGATTGGATCAACGCAAACTGCCGTGACCTTGTATTGCCTCAGTTGAAACTGGAAATTTCCGGCCTGTGGGTTCGCATGGAGACCCAGAGGAGGATTTTCCATGAGTCGAACGCGAAAGAACGACACTCCCGAGGAGAAGGTGGCCATCCTCAAGCGGCATTTGGTGGAGAAGGCGCCGGTCTCCGATTTGTGTGACGAGTTGGGCCTGCATCCGACCGCCCCCGACAAGTCCGCCGTATGCGACGATGTGGTCCAACGTGTCGACTGGATGAAAGGATGTGTGTTATGCCCAAAATGATCTTGTCACTGCTTCTTGGCCTGGCGGGGCTAAGCACGGCGTCGAGTCAGGAGCCCGTGGTCTGGGTGGCCTCTCCTTGGCAGCATGTCTTGCGCAGTACCGAGCCGGGCGCGGCAAGGTCGGCCGAGATCGTTGCCGCGCGCAACGAGTACGAGCCGTTGCGGGTGATCATCCACGCGGGCGCGCAGGCGCTGGCCGACGTGCGCGTGGAAGCCAGCGATCTGACGGGCCCCGCCGGGCGAATCGCCGCGGCAAACGTCGTGCTGTTTCGCGAACACTACGTCCACGTCTTCGAGCCCAGTCGTGCCTCCCAGGCGCCGACCGGCTGGTACCCCGACGCGTTGATTCCGATGGCCGGGGGCGACCGCGAGGCCCGGTATCCACCGGCGCCGATGCGCGTCGAGCCCGGCATGAATCAGGGCGTCTGGGGCGACGTGTTCATTCCGCGCGATGCCGCGCCGGGTGAGTATTCGGGGACGATTACGGTGACGGCGCATGGCGCGCCGCTCCGTTCCGTTCCCGTGAAGGTTCGCGTGTGGCCCTTCACGCTGCCCGACGAGATTGCGATGCGCAGCAACTTCGGGAGCCTCGGAGGCCGACTGGCCCGTCAACTCGGGATGGACGCGGGCTCCAAGGAGTTCGCCGCCGTCGAGGACGCGTACATCGACGTACTGCTGGCCCACCGGGCGATCCCGTCGTCGCTGGGGAATATCTGGCCCCAGTGGACCCCCGAAGGCGGCATCGACGACCGCGGAAGCGGCGATCGCCTTCGCGCGATGATCGAAGACCGCCACGTGAATTCGCTGTGCGTTCCTTTCCTTTATCGGACCGAGCCGGAGAAATGCCGGGCCTACTTGCGCGACATGGCCGAGTACCTGCGGCGCAAGGGCTGGCTCAATCGGGCGTACATCTACATGGAAGACGAGCCGAACAACGCCGAGCAGTACGAGACGGTCCGCCGCCAGGGCGCGCTGATCCGCGAGTCGGGCATCAAGCGCATGTGCACCGAGCAGACCGTCACCTCGAATCCCGAGTGGGGCACTCTGTACGGGGCCGTGGACATCTGGTGCCCGCTGTGGTGTCTGTACGATGAGACGACGGCGCGCCAGCGACAGGAGCTGGGCGAGGAGATTTGGACGTACACCGCCCTATGCCAGGGCAGCGGCACCGCGCCGTTCTGGCAGATCGACTTCGCCCCCGTGCACTTTCGCGCGCCGTTCTGGGTGAGTCGGCACTACGGCGTGAAGGGATTCTTGTACTGGTCGAGCATCTACTGGCCCCCGGAGCGCGATCCGTGGACGAGGCCGCACTTCCGCGATCGGTACTGGGGCGAGGGGATGCTGCTCTACCCCGGCAAGGACGCCGGTCTGAGTGGGCCGGTGCCCTCGATCCGCCTCAAGCTGATCCGCGAAGCCTTGGAGGACTTCGAGTACATGACACTCGCCGCCCGGCAAGGTCACCAAGCAGAGGTGGACGAGATCGTCGACGGCCTCGCACGCTCGTTCAGCGACTGGAGCCGGAGTCCCGAAGCCTACATGGCCGCGCGGGCGAAGCTCGCCGCCTTGATTGCTGCGGAACCGTGAATCCGATCGCCTCTCCGCTCAAGTTTTGAAAGAACACGGGTGGCACGGTGACCAGGGTCACCCCGTGCCGCCGCAGTGTTGCGACAAGTCGTGCTTGGTCGGAACGCGAGCGCGCGATGCGATCCACGGCAAGTGCGACCACACAATCCACCTTGCCGGCGGCGAGGTCGACAAGCAGCCTTCGCAAGGCCGGGCGTTTGGGGGTCGCGGCGGATTTGCCGATGTCGTCGTATCGCTTGGGCAGACCGACCCAGCCTTGCGGCTTGCGGCTTGCGATGAAAGCCCGCACACACCGCCGTTGTGCGGAGATCGACTTGGCAGCACGGCGCGCGAGCACTTCGGAACCTGGCGCCAAGCCCTGTTCGCGTCCGGGTTCGATCCGCGACGGCCGTCGTGGCCGCTGGGATCGAGCCGGAATACCGCAGGCCAGGGCGGCAGTGGCAATAGGGACCGGGGGGCCGTTTGCGGGGCACCGGGATACTTCGGAATCTGGAGCAACCCTTTGGCGGCCGAGGGATTGGGGCCACCACGGCGGCACCAGGGCCGCGTGGGGAAATAGGGTTGGGGCCGTGCCGGTGAAGCTACTCCTCGGGGAGTGCGTTGCGTGCTGCCTCGTGGTCGCGGTAGACCTGCTGGAAGATCGCGTTGTCGTACGGATTTCTTGGGTCGCCGCCCCATTGGCGCGCCATGTCGCGGTGCAGGGCCACGTGCGACGGATGGTACGGGCGGAAGTAGTAATAGCCGTGCATCTGCGGGAAGTAGGCGTAGTGGGGCGGCATGGCGCAGGTGCCACAGTGCCACTTGCGCCAGAATCCCGTCGTGCAGCGGCCGCAACCGCAACACGAGCGCGCCCACGCGTCGACCGGTGCCGCACAGCCCTCGTCCCACGAGGCCGAGCAGTCCTCGCAATCGGCTTCACCGTTGGTTTGGTAGCTGGGACCGACTCCGGCCGGTGGCGGAACCAGCACCTCCTGCGAGCGGGCTGGAGCGTTGTGGGACAGCAGTGCCAGGGCTGTGAACGCGACGATCGGCAACGGCTTCGGCATTTTTCGACCCCTGGGTTCGCGCCGGACGGTTCTCATCCACAACGTCACTGGCTGGTCTCGGGGCCTTTGCCCGGACGACGCCGAAACGCGTCGCCAAAGGCAGGAGGACCTTGGCGTGTCCCGCTCCCCTTGGTCGTATCGGCCGGTGCGGCTTCGACAATTTCGACAATTCCATTTGGAGCGTCGATTCCGACACGACCTCCCGGCCTATCGGGGGGGGTGGTGAGCCAGAATCAAAGTATTTTCTCTCGACCCCTACACTTGGAACTCCCGATAAGACCGTTGCAGGACGTAAGGTTGCCTTCACCGGCACAAACCGTTTCATACCGTGCATATCAGGGGGCGCAACGAAGCATGAACCAAGGCACGCTGACGCCGACACCCGACGGGAGGATCAGGATCATCGGTCTTCTGGCCGCGCTGGTCCTGGTGTCGGCAGGGCCGATAGACTCCGCGGCGGGCCAGGACGACCTGTTTCAGGCCGCCCGTGGCGTGTTGACGACCACCCAGCTCGGCGCCGAGGCGACCGCGCCTCCTCGCCAGGTTTGGGGAGAGGCGCCCGCGCCCTCTCCGGAGCAGGAGGCCCGGGCCCAGGCTTTGATTGAAGAAGTGGTGGAACCGCAGATCGTCATGGATCTGGATCCCCGCCGTTCCAAGATCGTCCGCGCCAAGAGGCCCGTGTCGCGGATCTCGATCACGAATCCCGAGATCCTCGAGGTGACTCAATTCAGTCCCATGGAATTCGAGCTCATCGGCATGGCCACGGGCCAGACCAGCTTGACGCTCTGGTTCGGCGAAGACCCGGCCCGCGGGGAGATGCTGCGCTACCTGGTGCGGGTCAGCCCGAACGAGGCCATCGAGGATCGCCGCAAGATCGAGTATGGCGACCTCGAGCGCAAGGTCAATGAGATGTTTCCGGGCAGCGTGGTCCAGTTGATCCCCGTAGCCGACAAGCTCATCGTCCGCGGCCAGGCCCGCGACGCCGAAGACGCTTCGGCGATCATGGCGCTGATTCGGGGCCAGACGGCCGACGCGCTCGCGGCGGGCGCGCTGGGCAGTCACGTGGAAGGACCGGCCGCGCAGCCCTACCCGGGAACGAACGGGCTCCCCCAGAGCAACGTCATCAATCTGCTGGAAGTGCCCGGCGAGATGCAGGTCCTGCTCAAGGTGCGGGTGGCGGAGCTCAGCCGCAGTGCCCTGCGCGAGATGGGAGCCGACTTGAAACTCGACTTCAGCGACTTCAGCTTCTCCTCGTCGCTGGGACTCAACGGCGCCGTCAGCGCCGTGCTCGACACCGACGAGATGAAGCTGACGATCGAGGCGTTGAGCACGAACAGCTACGCCAAGATCCTCGCCGAACCCAATCTCGTGACCCTGAGCGGGCATCCGGCGTACTTCATCGCGGGCGGCGAGTTCGCCGTGCCGATCGTCGTCGGCGTCGAGGGTGCGGCCGCGGCCACCACGAACTTTCGCGGCTTCGGCACCCAACTCGAGTTCACACCCACGGTGCTCGACAAGGATCGCATCCGCCTGCACGTCGCCCCGTCGTTCAGCTCGATCAACCAGGAGAACCAGGTCGACGGCATCCCCGGCCTCGACACCCGCGCCGTGGCGACGACCGTCGACCTGCGGGAAGGGCAATGGCTGGCCATTGCCGGCTTGATCCAAGACCAGCAATCCGGCAGCAAAGCCCGCGTCCCCCTCCTGGGTGACATCCCGTATCTCGACACGGTCTTCAGCAAGAAGGAAGTCAAGCGCGACGAGTCGGAGTTGCTGATCCTGGTCAGCCCCGAACTCGTCCATCCGCTGGAGGCGGAAGAGACGCCGTTGATTCTTCCCGGCATGGAGGTGACCGAGCCGACCGACTGGGCGTTCTTCCTGGGAGGAAGGTACGAGGGAAGGCCGGGCTGCGACCACCGCAGCACGGTCTGGCCGGTGTTGCGGCAGCAGATGCTCGATGCCCGTTGCGAGGCGAAGCGCCAGGCCAAGTATCAACGATGCGAGACCTACTACATTCAAGGCGAGTACGGATTCTCACGTTAGTCCGGCGCGGGGTAGGGCATGCCGGACGATCCCGTCACGATCCTTCTTCAGCAACGATCGGCCCTCGTCGGCTATGGGCACGAGCGAGCCGCCCAGGAGACGTAAAATGAAAACCCGATGGTTCCGAATATCCCTGGCCGCCACGGTGGCCGCGGCGCTGTGGACGACGGGCTGCCACCGCTGGGAGACGTACTACCAGGAGCCCTCCATGTCGCCCCTGGGCACGCAGAGCGACGCGGTGTGGCGGCAGCAGGAGGCCAACGCCGAGGCTTCCGACTTCGTCGTGTACCAGCACGAATTCCAGCCCGGCTCGGAGCGCCTGAACACCGACGGTGAAGATCACGTCCAGCAGATCGCCGCCCGGCTGCTCCAGGGGCACGAGGCCCCGGTGGTCGTCGAGCGAAGCCGCATGTCGCCGCGGGAGGATACCCAATACCGCTTCCCGGTGCACACCAATCCGGAACTCGACATGAATCGCCGGGACGTGATCGTCCGCGCGCTGATGGCCCTCGGGATTGCCGACGCCGACGAGCGCGTGGTCGTCGCCTCGGCGTACGCGCCGGGCTTCCGGGCGACGGAAGCCGAGGCCGCCTACCGGCGAGGCCTCTCCGGGAACGACTACCGCAATTTCGGCGGCTTCTCCTTCGGGGGCACTCGGTTCTAGGCGCGGCCTTCCGGCCGGCCCGGTTCGACGGCCCCGCAACGCCGGGGCGCGACGCCGCCGGCAAGGCACGCCTCGAAGGCCCACGCCGCCGCCAGGAGCCAACTCGCAGGGAGCGAAAATGACCCGGCCATTCCACTCGATCGTCCTTCTCGCCGGCCTGGCCTTGGCGCAGCCGGGATGCACTTCCCAGAGACCTTGGCTGCCCCAACGGCTCTTGGGAGGGACGTCCAAACCGGCCGGCGCCGAAATCGCGGCCAAGGGACCGAGCGCCTCGCCCGCGACCGTTCCCGAATCGGTCCGCAGCGTTCTGGCGATGGCCAGGCTGACCGAACGGCGAGGTCAAGTGGCCGACGCCGAGCGTCTCTATCTCGACGTGATCGCGAAGTCGCCCGACGTGGCGCTGCCGCATCACCGCCTCGGCGTGATTCGCACGAAACAGGGCCGCTTCCAAGAGGCCGAACAACACTTCGCCCGGGCGATGGCCTTGGCTCCGGCCAACGCCGAGTTGCTCTCCGACGTCGGGCACTTCTACTACCTCAACAACTCGCCGCAGCAGGCCGAGCAGTGCTTGCGGCGCGCCCTCGAGCTGGCTCCCAACGACGCGCGCGCCTCGAACAACCTGGCCGTCATGCTCGCCGAGCAGGGGCGGTACGAAGAGTCGCTCGCAATGTTCCGCCGCAACGGCACCGAGGCGCGGGCGCACGCGAACATCGCGTACATGTACGCCCAGCAGGGCGAAATGGAGCGGGCGGCCGAGCACTACAGCCGCGCGCTCACCCTCGACGGGACAATGCGCCCCGCCGCCCAGGCACTCGTTCAACTGGCGCGGTACTTGCCGGAAAACAACGGTCTTCCCCCAACGCCCGGCGCGCTCGCCCTCCCCGAGGCCATCGCCGAACCGACCCGGCGCGCCCTGACGGGAGACGTCGTCCACGTCGTCGCCCGAGATGACCTCGAAGCGATCCGCCCGCGCGAAGCGATCATGCCGGGCGGAGCGGAGACGACGCCGCGGCCCAGAGCTTTGGTCAATTCGTTGGACGAAGCCTCGGCGAACTTGCTCACGTGCACGGACCCCGTGCCATCCGAGGCCGACCTCACTCCCTGTGGGTTCCGCCTCGTGTCCGACGGTGACGAAAACGGGGATGAGGCGGCCCCGGAGGTTTGCCCTTCAGCGGTCGCTCCCACGCCCGAATGGTCCATCACCCCAGTCCGCTGAATGGCCGTGCACGATGGCGCGGCATCACGGAACCGTCACAATCTCTCGATGGGCAGTCGGATCGGCGAGGAACCGCGGATCGGGCAGGCTCTGCTCGAGGGTCTCGGCGATGCTTTCGGCCGAAGCCGAGAGCGCCCCGCCCGCTCGGCTTTCGCGGTGGACGAAGTCCCTCAGCTCGATGACCGCCGGGGTGAGCAGCATCATGTAGACGGGCGGCGCCAGGCAGAAGACGAGCGGAAAGAGCATCTTGACGGCCGTCTTGTTGCCCTTCTCCTCGGCGCGCTGACGGCGGGCCAATCGCACGTTGTCGGCGAAATCCTCGAACGCGGCCGCCACGCTGGCGCCCTGCTGGTCGGTCTGGCGGATCATCGCCGCCAGCGACTGCACGTCGGGGGTGTCGATCCGCTTGGCAAACTGCTTGATGGCGCCTTCGAAGGCGCCCATCTCCATGTGGCGGCCCACGATCCCCAACTCGGTCGCCAGGTCGGCGTGGGTCGACTGCAATTCCTTGCTCACGCGGAGCATCGCCTGGGGCAGCGGCAGACCTCCCGACGTGCACATCGTGATCATGTCCAAGGCGTCGGGCAGCCCCTCCTCGATCCGCTGGAGCCGCCCCTTGGCAGTCGCCTCGAGCAATAGCCGCGGAAACGCGTAGAGGATCAGGGTGCCGATCACGCCCACCAGCAGGAAGCGCCCAAGCCACGGGTCGCCCGGCTCGGTGGCGATCGCGAAGAACGTGACGACCAGCAGCAGCCACCCCAGCACGAGCACGTTGCGCAGGGCGAGAAACTCGTCGAGCGCCGCCCGGTGGTAGTGTCCCGCGTGGCGCAGGAACGTCGCCAGCCGCTGCCGGGTGGCCTTGCCCACGGGAACGGCCCCGGCCAGGGCCCCGGTCAACGCCCCGAACAGGATCGGTCGTCGTCCCGAACGCGTGAGCACGTCGCGGTTTCGGCCCCCGCGGAGAAACAGCATCCCCACGGCGAAGAAGACAAGCGTCGTCAACAGGAATACCTCGATAGCGGCCAACATGGGTCGGGTTCCGTTCTCAGTAGGCGGGTTTCAACAAGCGCGCGGTCCAGATCAATCCGATCACTTCCAGAGCGACGGCCGTGACCAGCAAGGACTGACCGATCGGCGACTCGAGCATCGTATTCAAGTATTCTTGCCGGAAGAAGAAAAAGAAGCCGAACACCAGGGGGCCGATCGAGCCGACCAGGATGGCCGACACGCGACCCGACCCCGTGGCCACGCGAAGCTGGCGCCGGTAGGCGAGCCGATCGCGAATGACCCCGGCCAGCCGCTCGAGCACCCGCGCCACGTTGCCGCCCGACTGCCGGTGGACCGTCAAGGTCGCCGTGAAAATGCGAACGTCGTACAGCCGAACGCGCTCGACCAGCGACCTCATGACGGCGGGAATGGAAAGCCCCATCTGCAACTGCCGGGAACACCAGCGGAACTCGGCGGCCAAGGGCTCGGGCGAGCTCTCTCCGACCACGTGCAGCGCCTGGTCGAGGCTTTCTCCGGCGCGGACGCTGCGGGCCAGCATGTCGAGGGCGGGGGCCAACTGGTCTTGCAGGCGACGAATTCGCCGCCGGCGATGCCACAACAGGTACCCCAGCGGCGCCAGCGTGCCGACGACCGAACCGAGCAGCGCCAGCAGCACGTGCTCCCGGAGAAGGAACAGGGCGCCCCCCAGGCCGAGCCCGCACAGGATCAGCAGCAGCGTGGCCGAGATCAGATCCCAGGGCAGGCCCGTATCGCGCACCAGGCGCGAAAACCATCGATCGAATCGCCCGATGGGACCGCGCGGGGCCCGATCGTCGCCGCGCGCCAGCCGGCGCAGTCGCACCCGGGCGGCCGACGGATCGGACGCCAGGCGCCGTCGTCGCCGCGCCGCCAGGGCGTCGCCCACGGCGAAGGCCATCGCGGCGAACAGAAAGACGACGGCCAGAAACACCAACAAGGCGGCCAGCGAAACGCTCATGATAGATGACCTTCCACACAGATTGCGGTTTCCGAGCCTCTCATGCCGATCTCCAGGGACCGTCGCGGTTAACGGTCCGATACGGCGGTGGCCTCGAACCACCGATCGGGAACGTCGATGCCCGAGGCCCGCATCCGCTCGACGCAGGCCGGTCGGTATCCGGTCGCGTAGAACCGACCCACGGCCACGTTGTCGGCGTCGACTCCCGTCTGCTTGAACCCGAAGACGTCGTCGATCTGGTAGGCGCCGTTTTCGACCGCGCGGATTTCGGAGATGCGAGTGATCCGGCGGATTCCGCCCTTGAGCCGAGCCAGATGCACGATCAGCCGGATGCCGGCGGCAACGTATTGCCGCACGACGGGCACGGGCAGTTCGAGGCCCGTCATGGCGACCATCATCTCCAGGCGCGACAGGGCGTCGCGCGTGTCGTTCGCGTGGATCGTCGTGAGCGACCCCTCGTGCCCCGTGTTCATCGCTTGAAGCATGTCGAGGGCCTCGGGCCCGCGCACTTCGCCCACGAGGATGCGGTCGGGGCGCATGCGCAGGCTGTTTCGCACGAGGTCGCGCTGCGTCATCGCGCCGGCGCCCTCGACGTTGGCGTCGCGCGTCTCGAGGCGGACCACGTGCGGATGCTGCATCTGCAATTCGGCCGAGTCCTCCACAGTGATCAGCCGCTCGTCTTCCGGGACGAACGCCGAAAGGGCCGCCAGCAGGGTCGACTTGCCGGCCCCCGTTCCGCCCGAAATGAGGAAGCTCACCCGGGCCCGCACGGCCGCCGCCAGGAAATCCATCATCTCGGGAAGCGCCGACCCGTTGGCCACGAGATCGCCGGCGTCCAAGGGGCGGGCGCCGAAACGGCGGATCGAGAGCTTCGGGCCGCCCAAGGCCAGCGGCGGGATGATCGCGTTGACGCGCGAACCGTCGGAAAGCCGCGCGTCGACCGTCGGGCTGACTTCGTCGATCCGGCGCCCCACCCGGGAAACGACGCGCTGGATGATCCGCATCACGTGACGCTCGTCGGCAAACATCACGTCGGAGCGCTCGAGACGCCCCTTGCGCTCGACGAACACCTCGTGCGGGCCGTTCACCAGGATGTCGCTGATCGCCGGGTCGTCCATCAGCCGGTCGAGCGGCCCAAGCCCGAAGATCTCGTGCATCAACTCTTCGAGCATGCGCTCGTGCTCGGGCTCCGACAGGCGGGCGCCCACGTCGTGGCAGATCTCGTCGGCCAGACGGCGAATCTCGGCGCCGAGCAGCTCCTCGTCGACTTCGCGGACGACCGACAGATCAAGCGACTCGATCAGCTCCTCGTGAATCGCCGTCTTGAGCCGCTGGAACTCGACTTCCGACAGGCCGACCGGCGCCCCACGGTCGGTCGCGGCAGGTTGTTTTATCGAAATCATCTTCCGACCTGGTTGTTGGGCAATCGTCGTCTTACCGCGGCGCTCGGTTCACGCCGCTCAGGAATGCGTTCGGATGTGGTTGTTTACCCCTCGCCGCAAGGGCAGGGGGCGCTTGGCTCGGCGTCGCGGGCCGGCGCCGGGGTCGGCGTACGGCTCGACGTCAACACGACGCGCGACGAGGCAACGTGCGGAGGGCCGACCACCGGCATGTCGGCAGGCGCCGACGATTCGATGGTCTTCGGCTTTCCGTCGTGGTGGACGACCGTCGTCAAATGTCCCCGGCGGTAGATCTCCGTGGCAAAGGGCTTCTTGGGCTCCTGGATGCCCAGCAGCTCGGGCAGCGTCGTGGGAGCCGTCTCGCCCGACGACGCGGCGTCGCCGCCGCCGCGCAACACGAGCGTGAGACTGCCCCGCCCCTCGACCACTTTCAAGGCGTGGGCCTGCGCCGGGGCGACCGCCAACGTGACGGTCTTGGCCTGAGCGCCGTTGGACGCTCCCTCGAACGTCTCGCGCCCCACCGCGAGCACGTTGACTTTCTCCAGCAGGGTCACGGTCGCCTCGGGCACCTGTTGCTGGTTGTCGGCAAACGTGCGAAACAGCACGTCGACGATGGCGCCCGGCGTGATCAGCCCCGAGTCGGCGGCGGTGCCGTCGAACGGAATCGTGACCGCCCGCTGTCCCGGCTCCAGCCGGTCGGCCACGCTCGGGCCGATCCCCACCGGGTAGAACACGGCGGGATCGAACGCCTGCCCCTTCTTCATCGCCTCGCGAAGCGTGCGCCCGATGATTTCGGCCGCCTTCGTCATGTACGAAGCGGGCAGGTTCATCTTCGCCAGTTGAGCCTCGGTGACGCGGGCGACCGTCACGTCGCCCGCCGTGATCGTGCGACCGGGCTCGATGTCGGTCACGGCAAGCGGCACCGACCAGGTCGCTTCCGCGACTTCGACGGTCTCGGGGCCTCGGGCCTCGAGGTGCTTCTTGACGGCATAGGCGCCGGCCAGGCCGAACAGGATCGCGAAGATCCCCAGGATCAGAGTTCCAGGGCTGATGATACGCATCTCAGGAAGCTCCCTTCTCAGTAGTTGCCGACAACGGAAACGTGGTGTTTTCTTGTTCAGTAGACCGTCACAGCGGCAGGCTGGCGGTCTTCCAGGCCAGCACGAGCACCAGCCACGTGCTCAAGGCCACGGGCACGGCATAGGGCATGACGCGGCACCGGATGCGCTGTTGCCTGCGCCGCGCCTCGTGGCGGGCCGACTTGCCCGTCCCCGACAGGGTGGCGGCCAGATAGCGGCGGCGGAGGAACGTGAACCCTCGCGTGCAAAACGCATAGGCGAAGGCGAAACACATCAACGCGGCGATCAGCAGGGCGCTGGCGAAAAAGACCCGCAACGTCAGCCGTGCTCCCAGCCAGGCGCCCAGCGCGCCCATCAGCTTGACGTCGCCCCCGCCCCCGCCCCCGATCAGCCAGAGGATCAAAAGCACGCCGAAACCGGCGGCAAAACCCAGCAGCGAGAACCCCAGGCCCGCCAGCCCGTTCACGGCCGTATGCGCCACAAGCGCCGAAACAAACGCGGGAACGGTCAGCCCGTTGGGCAACCTCCGTGTGCGCAGATCGCTCACCGCGGCGGTCAGGGTGAAGGCGATCACGGCAACCAGGAAAAACGCATCGGCTGGGGACATGTTCCAACTCGTCGAAACGGGGCGATGGGCTCGAAGTTCTCGTTGTCGTCAGGTCAAGAGTGTCGCGTTGCGAATCGGGCCTCGGGGAGGAGTGCCCTCCCCGAGGGCGATTCGCGGAAAGCCACGGCCGATGCGGCCTACTGGCCATCCTCTCCGAAGACGAGGTTCGGGAGGATCGGCTGCGGGGAGGTCACGCTGATCCCGGCGGGTTCGCCGCCGGCCACATCCTCGCCCGTTTCCGTCTGGCAGCGGTCGAGCTTGTCGTCCCAGCCCGAGCCGTCCGTCTGGGCATACATCGCGTCGGTGATCTTCTGGGTGCCAGCGTACTGGTAGCCCTGGCTGATCATGCCGACGGCCGCGCCCACGTCGGCCAGTTCCTGGACGACCTGGTTGCGAAGGGTGGTCAGGCCGACGACCAGACCGATGACCAACAGGGTGGCCACCAGCACGAGCTCGGCCGACACGACGAAGCCCGCTTCGTCGTTCCACAGTCTCTTGAAGAGCCTTTGCATAGGCGCTCCTTTCACAAAAGAGGTCCACAAAACACAAAACACGCTACGGAGTCGATTCCCACCCCTGGCCAGGGAGCGGGCTGCGAAGCAAGGCCGGCCCTTGCACTCCACTCGCACTTGCTGCATCCTGCATTTCCACATGGTTCAACAAGGTAGGGGAGGCGGCACGCCACGGCGGCGAATCGGTCGGCGTCGTCAGGCGCCGTCCTCGCCGGGGTGCAGGTTCAACGTGGGCGGTGCGACTCCCAGGTCGATTCCCGCGGGCGGCTCGCCCGCCGCGTCGGTCAATCCCGGCTCGTCGACGAACTGGGGCTCGCCGTAGAGGGTGTACGACTGGTCGAGGCTCTCCAAGGCCACGGCGAGGTCTCCCAGCTCCTGCACGATCTGGTTCCGCACGGCCACGAGGCCGACGATCGCCCCCAGGGCGAGCAGCGTGTACAGCAAGACGACCGCGATGGCCGAAGCCTCGCCGCGCTGGTCGCGCCACAGTCGGATCAGAATCTTCATCTCAGTCCTCTCCCGGAACCAGGTTCAGAAGCACCGGCGCGGGGCCGGCCACGTCGATGCCGCCGGGCGCCTCGCCCGGCGCGTCGTCGCCGTCGCCCACGTCCGGCTCGTCCACGTAGGAGCTGTCGGCCACGGAGTGCTCGCCGATGGTGCGGCCCGTGAACGAATAGCTCTGGTTCAGATTGCCGATCGCCGTGCCCGTGTCGCCCAACTCCTGCACGACCTGGTTGCGCAACACGACGAGCCCCACGATCATGCCGATGGCCAGGATCGTGGTCGTCAGGATCAGATCGGTGGTGTTGATCACACCCCTCGGATGTCGCCGACGCCTCTTCAAAATCATGGTGAACTCCCGATGCGAATCGCAATGCGCGGCATCGATTGCCCGCAAGGTTCTGCCTATTCACGCTTCACGACCGAACTGACCCGAAAACAATCGCCGGGGAACGGGAACCCCCAATTGCAGAGCACGTCCAACACGGGTGTGTTGTCGAGGTCGATGCAGACGGTCACCCGAACCTCGTCGGCGTTCAGGATGGGAGCCGCGGGCGGGCCGCAGCCCAGGGAAAGGTCGCCGAATATCTCGACCAGGGCGCCCGTTTCGACGAGGACCTTCGTACCGGCGACGGGAGCGTTGCCGTCGACGACGTCGATGCCGTGGGGTTCGAGCACTCCGTCGACCGACGAGGCCACCTCGAGAAGCGTGGCGCCTTTGCCCGCCTCGCGGGCGCCGACCGTGGCCGCGTGCGTCACCGCCGACAGCACCGTCTGAACCGTGCCGAACTCGACGATCGCCACGAGCGTGACGACGATTACGGGCATGGCGAGAATGAGCTCGAGGGTCTGCACCCCGGCCCGCCGTCGCCCGATCGCCCTGCCGTGTCGCGCCATCGGCGAATCTCCTTTTTCCCTGAGGCCGGCCTCGCGGACTACGGACACGGAGCGATGGCTTCGATCGCCAGGGCCAGATCGTGCAGCTCGTTGATCAGCGCGTCTTTCAGAACGGCCAACCCCACGATCACGCCGATCCCGACGATCGTCAGCAGCAGGATGTATTCGACGAACACCCCGCCGCGATCTTCTTTCCACAGACGGGTGAGCCAACTACCCAGGCGTTTCATCACGGCTTGTCTCCGACACGGTTGACACCCAGACGCCGAAACACGATGCCTCGGCCAGAGAGCAAACCACATGCCGAAGTCGCCGGCCGCCTTTCCGGCTGCCCGTCCGTCGGATCGAAAGCGGGCCTCGAACGGGAGCCGGCCCCAGGCCGAATCGCCCACCGTAATCTCGACAGAAGCCAGTGCCTCGCGGGGAATTGGCCTCGGTTCTTGGTTTGAAAATCGAACCCTTATATCATTCGAAGTCTCTCAGGCGAAACGGTCCCGCGCGAAGATGCTAAGAAAAATCCAAATCGCCCGGAGGCCGACCCGCCCGAGACCCGTCGGCGCTTCTCCGCGCGCTAACTTTTGTCAACGCGGCGCAGCCGCCAGGCAACATCCTCCGGCAGCGTGCCGTGGCCTGGAGATCGATCGCGGCGTCGCCGAACCTCGCCCCTGCCGCTCATTTCGGGCAAATGGCCGGGTTCGGCCTTCGTGCGAGGTCGCCCGATGGGAGATTGGTACACAATCTGCTTGTTGGGCGACTCGATCGAGTCTTTGTCGGCGACTTTCACGCGCCCCGTGGGGCACGTTTCCAACGTGCCGTTGGGTGGCGGGCACGTTGGAAACGTGCCCCACATTAGGATGAATCAACCGTCGAGAACGAGAGGGCTTCCTGTGAAACCGCGCCGCCGAACGAGTCGTCGCCGAGGCCGAGCCGCGTTGCGAAGCCACGGACGCCGGGGCGGGGTGACGCTCGAGCTCATCCTGGCCTTCCCCATCTGGCTCTTCTTCTTGCTGGCGGTCATCGAGCTCGGTTTGCTCGAATCGAATCTTCAGCAGGTCGTCCTCGCCAGCCGCGTGGGGGCCGAGGAAGCCTCGCAAATCAGTCTCACCGGTACAACCGGCACCAGCCACGTCCCCCAAAGCATCGTTGAGATCGTCGAGCAACAGCTCGAAAGCGCCGGCATCGCGGAAGAGGGGATCTCCCAGTGCCGAGTGATTCTCGAACACAACGTCGACGGCGCCTACGTTCGCATGGACTCCCAGAATGCGACCTGCGATTGCTGCGCGCCGCCCGACGAAGATTTCCTCCCTTCGTTCGGCCGGTTTGTTCGCGTGACGGTCTGTGTGCCCATGACTGCGGTGACGCCGAATCTGCTGAGTTGCTTCGGCTTCGACACCGCGGATCACGTCGTCCAGCAATCGACGACCTTCCGCCACGAACTCCATTGACGTCCGCGCCGACCCCGGGGGCGGCCACGCTCGGCACCGCCGCCCACGAAAAACCAACACTTCAGGACTTCACTCATGCTCGACCACGGACCCCGCACTCGAAACCGGCGACCGTCGCGGCCCCGCCGCAGCCGCAAGGGAGCGATTACTCTGTGGACGATCATGTCGATCCCCGCCCTGGTGATCCTGCTGGGCCTCGTGATTGAGATCGGCCACCTCTGGTACGCCCGGGTCGAGTTGGAGAACGGCCTGGAAGCGGCCGCCCTGGCCGCCGTGAAGGAGTGGGGCGACGCCAACGGGGGTTCGACGTGGACGCCGCGTCTGGTCGGCGTGGACTACGCCGCGGCCAACGCGATCAATGGGCGTCCCATCGCGATCGGCACGAACTACAATCCCGATCATCCGCCCAACGAGAACGACACGTGCGAGGGAGACCTGGTCTTCGGCGCGATCACCACCCCCGAGCCGCCCTACGTTTTCAACGCGGGCATCCGGCCCAGTTGTGGGGGCGGCAACGTGCTGTTCGACGCCTCGGACGAGGGCAATCTCGCCGCCGACGACGCCTGGGGAATCGCCTACCGCTTCCATCCCGACACGCCGCCCGATCTGCACATCGCCCGGGTCGAGATCGATCTGCAGGCCGGCGGCGGAACCGGCGTGTTCGACTTCAGCATGGGCGGCCCCACGCTCTCCGACAATCAATGGCCCCACAAGATCCAGGACAATTCGGGCAACTATCAACTCGACGTCGTCGGCTTCACCAATCCCTCGAGCCAGATCGTGTTTTCCAATCCGCTGCCCCATGTCCTGCGCATCGACTTCCTGGAAGATCCGGGCTTCGACCTGGGATTCCAGCCGGGCGATCGCATCCGCTTCGGCGCTCGCACGCGGGGCGTGATCGGACACGTGCCCGGCTCGGACGACGGCGACAACATCGGGCGCGATCACGTGGGCGTGACGGTCTGGTTCGAGCGCGGCGCGACTCTGATCGAGCCCCCGGCGACGGGCACGTTCTTCGATTCCGAAGGAAGACAGAGCGACTGCTTCAACCCGGCCCTCGTCGACCCGGTCACCGGCTCGCTCATCGTCAACCCGCTGGGAATCCCCGACTTGCCGTGCCCCCTGACGAGTTCGGCCAAGAACAACGGGCAATCCTACGTGGAACTGACGGGCACGGGGCCCTACGCCTTCGCCGTGCGCGCCCAGGCCACCGTCGAAGTGCCCAGTCTCTGGTGCCAGGTGTTCTGTTTTCCCATCGGGCCGTATCGCGTGCACGCCCACAGCACGGCCATGTACGACTGCACGGAGCGACGGCCGAGGCTCATCCGGGTGGCCGAGTTCATCTGTCCCGGGCCGTAGGCCGGGCCGATCACTCGCCGCGCCGGGGCGCCGCCATCCCGAGCTTCTTCATCTTCTTGTACAGCCCGACGCGGCTGAGCCCCAGCGCCTTGGCGGTTGCCGTGCGATTCTGGCCGTTTTCGCGCAACGCCTGCTCAATCATCCTGCGCTCGTTGGCCGCAACTCGTTCGACCAGGCTCGTCTCCCGCGCGTTCTGGGAGGCCGCCTTGGGGGCGCCGGCGGGAAGCAACGGCCCGCTTTCCAGAGCCTGCCGAAAATGCGGGGCAAGATCGTCGGGAGTGAGGGTCCCCGTCCGGCAGAAGAGCACGGCGCGCCGCACGTGGTTCTTCAACTCCCGTACGTTGCCCGGCCAGTGGTACTGCTTCAGGCACGCCAGGAAGTCGGGATCGACGCGGTCGATTCGGACGTCGTGCGCCGAGCAGAACTCGCCCACGAAGTCGAGCGTCAGAGGAACGACGTCGGCCGGGCGTTCGCGCAGCGGGGGAATGCGCAGCTCGAGCATGTTGAGGCGATAGTACAAGTCGGCGCGAAACCGATTCTGTTCGACCAACTGCTTCAAATCGAGGTTCGACGCGACGACGAGCCGCGCCGCCGAGTGCCGCGTGTCGTTCGACCCCACCGGCTCGAACTCCCCCGTCTCGATCACACGCAACAGCTTCGCCTGCTGAGCGGGCCCCAGCACGTCGATCTCGTCCAACAAGAGCGTGCCGTTTTCGGCCGCCTCGAACTTGCCGGGTTTCGATCGCTCGGCGCCGGTGAAGGCGCCTTTCACGTGGCCGAACAGCTCGCTTTCGATCAAATCGGGGGGCAGGGCACCGCAGGCCACCGTCAGCAACCTCGCGTCGCGACGCGGCGAAAGCTCGTGGATCAGCCTTGCCAGAGTGGTCTTGCCGGTGCCCGTCTCTCCGACCAAGAGCACCGTGACGGCATGGCCGGCCAGCGTGAGCACGTCGTCGAGCAGAGCCGACATCGCGGGCGTATACGTCTTGCAGGCGACCGTCTCGCCGTGCACGACGCGGGGTCCCGACGCGGTCGCGTTGCCCGAAGGGCCGTTCTTCGCCAACTCGTGTTCCAGAAGCCGCCATAGCTGCGCGCGGTCCAAGGGCAACTGGAGGTGCCCGCGGACGATCAAATCGGCCACGCCCGCCCGATCGCAGACGTACCCCCGGTCGGAGACCGCGATGACCGGCACCTCCGGTCGCGCGTCCCGGCCGAGCTTGCTGAAGAAAGCCGACGGGCAGTCGTCGCCCTCCGGCTTGCGAAAGTCGGCGAAGACCGTCGCGGGCAGCCCGTCGCGCAACAGGGTCTCGGCCTCGGAAAACGACGAGGCCACCCGCACGCGGCGGCAATGATCCTGCTCCAGGATCCGCCGCAGTTGATCGGTGAGGGCCGCATCGGGGCTGATCACCAGGGTGCTGCCCCATGCCCCCGTTGCGGAAACCTCGATGGTAGATGCTCCCACGATTGGACGAATCGGAACGAGTCAAGGATCCGGTGGGACCAACGCCGTGCCGCCGAACCTGCCAGTCGACGAGCGCGAGAGAATTCGTGTGGATGGGCGAAAACGCGAATAGCCGGTCAATGAACCCTATAGCGAACGCCCACATCCGCTGAATTCCATCTTAGTCGGCCGACGGCAGATTGCAAGAACCCGATCGCGGGAGGCGCCGATCGGCGGAAGCCGATTCCGTCTCGACTTGCGCGTCGAGCGGCAGCGCCGCGCATTGCAGGGAGCACCAATCGTTGTTCAAGAAGGGCGCGATCCGACTATTCCGTATAATCCGACCGCGCCGACTCACGCCGCCATGGTCGCCCGGGCATGAGGCCTCCACCCGGAAAAGAACCGCTCGGATGAACAATCGGAACGGATCAGGGACATCTCTCCGCCGCGAGCGAGAACGGGGCGTCTCTCCCCGCCGATCGGCAGAAGATCGTGGATGACATTATCCGGATCTTGAGAACCGGTGCGCCCTGGTGTGACTTGCCGGAGGAACAACGGCCCTGGGGCACCGTATGGGACTCGTTCGACAAACGGAGCCACGTCGGCAACTCCTTCTCACCCCACCTGACAGCCGAACTCCACCGCCACTGCTGGGTACGCCCACCAGGTTCGCACGCAGGGGGTGATGCTGCCGCACGTGCGAGGTCAACAGCCATTGCATCCAGCGGCCCAGGTCGCCGTCGCCGTGCGGCCACCGGCCGGCGTGCCCGGCCGTTTTGTGGTCTACTTCTCCGCCGGCTCCAGCGAAGCGGCCACCCGGAAGCCGACTTGGGACCACGTGGTTTGCGGGCGCTGGCCGGTGCGAAAGGCCGAGCGGCACTGGCGCGCGCCGCGGGCCCAG
>Ga0334898_1001005_pt1 | contig 36226 bp, 33 predicted proteins | sample GraSluR3_MG_10_FD_207228 | JGI IMG/M metagenome (GOLD analysis project Ga0334898, IMG submission 207228) | Sludge microbial communities from methane-producing bioreactor in Wageningen University, Netherlands - Granular Sludge_3_08-R3 | ecosystem: Engineered > Bioreactor > Anaerobic >... | reverse complement strand
GGTTTTTAAATCGTTTTCATCTGAATCACTGCTTTTTCAAGACCTATAAAAAATAAAGGTATAAAATAAATTAATTTTAATTCTTTAATCACAACCACTTATCCCTTAATCCTTTTTATAGATCTCCCCGTTTAAAACCCCGTTTATAATGCAGTCAAAATCAATTTGCTCATCCCAACCTGCCTTCTGGAACATTCCCATATAGCAAAGGCCTATGATCTTTCCATTGGGCTCCAGGATTTCCCCTAACATTTCCTGAACATCTTCTAAAGTCACTTCATATTGAGGCATGGAAAGTCCACCCAGTAATGCTACCACACTTGAACGTGGATCTGCCTCTTCTGAAAACTGCATACCCAGGGATGTGCGTTCTATCTTCTTGGTACTATCCAGATCAGTCTTACCTACAAAAACAGACTCTTTATCCCTGATTACATAAGCAAACAGTTCTGCAAAGGGACTGCAAACACCAGGGATACCTACAAAGGTTACTTTTTCTGCATCTCCGACTTCTTTTTTAAAAGCCATCAAATTTCCATTTAATCCTTTGAATTTTTCCATTTCAATCATTCTATCAACCCATGATTCTTTAAAAAAAATTATTTAAAAATTTAAAACTTAAATGGAAAGGTTAAACTAAGACATTCCCTAAATTAATGAATATTAACCTGTTTTAACGCACATTAATATCCTTCAGATCCCTTCAAAAACATATATATGATGTAGGCTATGACCAGTATAATTATAACTGGCAGCAACCATATGAATACATAGAAGAAAACCACTGCTAGCACCAGGGCCACCAGTATGAGTAAAATGTCTCGTAGTTCCATATTTTTCTATATTGCCATTTTAACATAAAAATATTTCCATAAAACAAATTTAAACCCAATCATGAAGAATTACCAAAATTATAAAAGAATAATTAACAAGATGAAGAGTTGAATAAATTAGAACCATAAATTTTAGAGGGATTTAGAGAGTTTTAATAGATTAGGAGATAAAATACAATGATTTTAGTGGTTAATAATCACGGACAGTACAATCACCGTATCCACCGCACCCTACACTACCTGAAAATACCTTCAGAACTGGTGCCCAACACCACCCCCCTAAATGAGATTGAAGATAAAGAACCTTTAGGACTTATATTGGGAGGAGGGCCATCAGTGGAAAGATCTGGTAACAGCCCAGAATACGTTAAAAAATTGGATTATCCCATTCTAGGTATTTGCCTTGGTCATCAGATTATTGCCCAGGCTTATGGTGGTGAGATTGGATCTGCGGGTTCGGAAAGTTATGCTCAGATCCAGATTAACATTATAGATGAAAATGACATTTTCCAAGGATTGGGACCACAGTTAGATGTGTGGGCTTCACACAAGGATGAAGTAACCCAACTTCCCCCTGAATTTAAAATTCTCGCTTCATCACCCATATGTGACATAGAAGCCATGAAACATGATGAAAAACCGTTATATGGAATACAATTCCATCCTGAGGTTTATCACACTCCAGAGGGACCCCGAGTTTTTGAGAATTTTTATGAGGTTTGCAAGAAACGATCTCATTAAAAACCTAAAAAAACAATTCTTCCTTTTTATATGAATGATTATCTAAAAAGCATAACCACAATTACTTGCTAATTTATTTATTGTATATAAATAAACAATACAATAAGTGAAGGATATTATAAAAATTTAGTTAATATTTGATATTTTAAAAAAAATAATATTTTATAAAATTATAAAGGTCGAAAAACATGTTAGATCCGTCTTCTTTCATTAAAGAATCCATAGATGAAATCAAAAAAACAATAGGAGATAAAAAGGCAATAATCGCCCTTTCAGGCGGTGTTGACAGTTCTGTAGCATCAGTATTAGTTTCCAATGCTATCAAAGAAAATTTGACCGCCGTTTTCGTAGATCACGGCCTTTTACGTGAGGGTGAAGCTGAATACGTTCAGGAAACTTTCAAAGAAAGGCTTAATCTTCGATATATAGATGCTAGTGAAGAATTCCTGGGTAAACTTACAGGTGTGGAAGACCCTGAAGAGAAAAGGAAGATCATTGGTGAAGTTTTCATCAGGGTTTTTGAAAGAGAAGCTGAAAAAGTGGGTGCTGATTATCTGGTACAGGGCACCATTGCCCCGGATTGGATTGAAAGTCATGGTGATATAAAATCCCATCACAACGTTGCCCTTCCGCATGGGATGGTTTTAGAAGTTGTAGAACCAATTAGAGAGCTTTACAAGGATGAAGTGCGGATCATTGGGGCTGAAATGGGTTTACCAGATGAGATGGTGAAACGACAACCATATCCTGGCCCTGGTCTTGCTGTGCGTATTGCTGGTGAAATAACACCTGAAAAAATTGGAGTATGCCGAAAAGCCAATGCCATAGTGGAAGAAGAAGTGCAAAAGGTGGGTCTGGATAAAACACTATGGCAATACTTTGCAGTTTTAACCAACACCAAAGTCACTGGAGTTAAAGGGGATATCCGAGACTATGGCTACCTGGTTGTACTGCGAATGGTAGAGTCCCTGGATGCCATGACTGCTGATGTTCCAGAATTACCCTGGGAAATGGTAAAAACCATCTCCCGAAGAATAACCGCTGAAATCCCTGAAGTCACCCATGTATCTCTTTCTGTGAGTGATAAACCACCAAGTACCATTGAACTGGCATAAAATAATTATTTCCTCAAGTTAATAAGCTAAAAGAATTAATTATTCCCTTATTTATTTTTTTGATTTCATTTATTTGTAATAAACTTGTAGGAATTTTTTGGCTAAGTAAAAAATATTGATTTTAAGTAAACATATTTCAATTTCTTCTGGAAATGTTGAGCATATATTTATATAGTAAGAACACCAACAGTTTGATCGGAAGACGGCTTCCGTATTCCTATGGCCATTGGTGATGGTGATGTTATGGAAATTAAAAAAATATTGGTGTTAGGAGACGCAGGTTCCGGTAAAAAAACCGCCCTAGAACATATTTGTAAGAATTTGGTGAAAACTGAAGCAGCAAGTTATGGAAAAACCATCGTAAACAATAAGAAACTGCAGATATTCAGTCCTTCTGGAGCAGAACGATTCAAATTCATGAAGGATATATTAGCCAAAAACATGGATGGAGCCATTATTTTTATTGACAACACCCAGGGAATTACTGCCAACTGTGTAGAAATGATAACTTTCGTGGAAGAAAAAAAAGTGCCTTACGTAATATTTGCCAACAAACAGGATTTAAACAATTCCCCTCTCCCTGATCATTATTCACAAGTTCCCATATTTCCTACTGAATCAATTTCAGGTAGAGGACTCTCAAACGGTATTAACACCCTGGTGGAAATGATGGACCATGGTCACGGAAATATGAAAATCCAGGTCATCACTTGCGGATAAATACAGCCCTAATTTATTTATTTTTGAAAATTAAACTAATTAACATTTTTTTAAGCTGTTTTATCGAAGATTATCCCCCAAAATAGCATTTTAACACTTAATAGTATTTGCTAACATGAAATAGAGTATTGTTAACATAAATTTTTATTGATTAAATCAGGTGAAGAGATTGGTAACTGAATCTACGGCTAATAATAGAAAAATTGTAATTTTATGTAACTATAATTCTACTAAAGACCATTCTGAGAGTATTATAGAATATTTTAATGATCATGTACCTGCAGTGGAAAACATTGAATTGAATGTTTTTAATTATCGGAGAATTCTCATCGATGATGCGAAAAATTATTTATTTAATTCACCAGGCCATCCAGAATTCATATCCCTGAAGCAAGTGTTATCTGAAGAAGTAAATGGAGTTATTGTTTTCATAGAGGTAAGTAAAGGGATTTTCGAGACAGACCTAGAAATAATTAACTTAACTGCTGGTGAAAAGATACCACATGTCTTATTTGTAAATAGAGATGATTTTAGCGAATTTGAGATGGATACTCATGTTGAAGGTGTACTGACTATTCCTACCATTGCTCAAGATGGAATTGGAATAAATGATGGCCTGAAAATGTTATCAAAATTAATTGATAAGTATGAAAAAGAGAAAACTCTAGTTGAAAACATTGCCCCAGAAAACCACGAAACCCAAGAAAACCACGAAACCCAAGAAAACTACGGGACTCTAGAATACACAGAAACTTCCCCAGCAACTGATGTAAATTTCTATAAACTAAGATTTTTCCTCCATCCTGTAGAACTTGAAAATGTGAAAAATTCACTGGCACAATTCGGATTTTCTAATTTAACCTTAATTGAGATTAAATATCATGACCCCCGTAATGAAAAAGTGGAAACGTACCGATCCAGTACTTATGAACTGGAATTACCTCCAAAAATGGAAATAATGATGATAATCAGAAAGGAAGAACTTGAATACATTATTCAGGCTCTTGAAGCTATTAAAACCGAAGATATAAGCGAAAAGTTATTTATATCCCCTGTTGAAGATGTAATGAGGATAAGAACTACTGAAAGAGGAGAAAATGCAATTGATTGAGTTTTTCTAAACACCTATAACATAAGTTAGTTCAAGTTTTTATTAGTTCAAGTTTTTATTAGTTCAAGTTTTTATAATAAGCTGGTTAATTGGTAGGTTTAAATTTATAAAATGGATAATTTAGTTGCAGATATCTTTATTCCAAATGAACCCTTTATTTCAAATGAAAAAAGAGTTATTGGAGAAAATCTCCCATTTTTCTATCTTTTAGAATAAAAAATTCACAGAAGATCTTTTACCAGCCTTAAAAGACGTGGATGTTTTGCCAAAAATTTGATAAAAGATAGTTTGGATATTTTTTCTGGATCTGTAACCTCCAGAAATTCCACCAGAGCATTCATTTCATCATCAGTGATTTTGTCTGCCACTTTTCTGATCTTTATGGATGTTTTCAGTAGATCCCCTAATTTATCTCTCCACATATCATCATATTTTTTTAGAAAATTTGCAGATGTATCTTCTTCCTTTATAGCTTCCGCTGCAACTTCTCCTGCTATTCTCGCACAGGGAGCTGTGGTGAAAATCCCTCCCCCAGTGACAGGATCAACCTGTCTGGCTGCATCTCCTACTACCAGAAGACCATCAGTATAAGTTTTATCGATAGGCCCAGACAGTGGTACTCCTCCTAAGTTGAGTTCCACTGGTGTGGCATTGAGTTTTGATGTGAATTTTTTAAGATAATGATAAGCAGTTTCTGGTGCACCTCTTATTCCTAGACCCACATTGGCAATGTCTTTTCCTTTTGGAAATATCCATGAATATCCTCCTGGAGCTATTTCTCTTCCAAAATAAAGATGCACTCGGTCAGGGTCAATATTTAAACCAACTAATTCATATTGGGCGCATGAACAGATTTCTGTTGGATTATTATTAGTGTTGAAACCAGCAATCTTGGCTATATTTGATTCTATGCCATCAGCAGCTATAACCATGTCTGCCTTTATTTCCATAGTTTTCCCCAAATGTTTGGCTACTACTCCACAAATCTTACCATCTTTCCTTATGAGGTCCTTCACTGTAGTTTTAACCATTATATCTGTCCCTGCTCGAGCTGATTCAATGGCTAAATGTTTATCAAAGACTTTTCTATCTAAAATATATCCTGTTGATATGCTCTTATCCAAAGTTTCAACATCCACCAATTCTTCGGCATTGACACTTTTTCCATTGGGTGCATGAACTGTGGCTTTTCCTACTTCAGTACAGACATACTTTTTGGAGGGTTCCATATCCAGAGCTTCAAAGGCATAGTGAGGTACTCCTTCAGCACATTGTACAGGAACTCCAATTTCCTGCCTTTTTTCGATCATCAAAACATCCACATCATTTTGTGATGCAAATAAAGATGAAATTGATCCACCTATACGCCCTCCCACTACCACTAAATCATACTTCATGACTCATCCCCCATCAAAGCCCCCAACGGACATACTTCAATGCATCTACCACAATTATCGCATCTTTCATCAAGGATTATCATGTTTTCAGTGAGTTCCAGAAAGTTATTTGGACATACCGCAACGCATGCACCACAATAACCACAACAGTCTACCTCATATTTCGTTTAGATCACCTTGTTAGAATCCATATTATAGTATATACTATAAGAAATTCTAGATACTGTTATATAAATCACTTCTATATCCTTCAAATTATTATAATTTTATACAAAATAAGATCCTGCAATAACCTTATCCTAAACTCTTAAAAGTCAATAAAAGTTGATATTTTAATATAACCGAAGAAATAATGGATTTTAAAACCGTTTTAAAGCGATTTTAGAGGCTTTGCTAATTTCTGAATTTTGATGATGGGATAATTCCAAAAGTAAGTTTAGTACCTGGGAATTTTTAACTCCAATTTGACCTAAACTCCTTACTGCTTCCCATATGATTGAAAAATCATCTTCATTTCCCCGGGCAGATTCTATTACTGATAATAAAGGACCCACAGCATCTTCACAATTTTGAAACCCACTTAATGCCCTGACTGTTTTCCACACACTTAATTTGTCATTTTCTTCAACAGATGCTTGGAGAAAATTAATTAAAGGGTTTAACCCTCTTTTATCGTCAGTTTTTGCAGCTATTCCCCCAATTGCATCTATGGCCTGTTGGATTTTGAAACTGTTTTCAGTTTTTAATATTTTTAGGAGTTGAGGAGTTGCTGGTTTTCCAATTTTAACCAGAGTTCTGGCTGCCATGTCCCTGGCCAGGGGAAAACTTTTTTTGTTGAAATACTTCTGGGGAAGTTCAGTTTCCTGATTATTTCCAATTTCACCCAAAAGTTCTATTAATGAATTAATTGAAGGTTCACCTATTTCTGATAATGCTTCTGAAATTGCAATTCGAGAATATAAAGCTTTTTCATGCTTTAAAGCATTGACAAGAGGCAAAACACTCTCCTCACTGTGTCTCATGCCTAATATGGTTGCAGAAATAGTTCTTTTTTGAGGATGATTATCATTCAACAGACCAATTAAATATTCGGTAGAATAACCATAGTATGGTTTTAGATCTTTAGATGAGATCTGACCTCTTTTTTGGCGATTTATTCTCTTTTTTTCATCCAAATCCATATTATACTGCCTTTAATTCCTGCTTTTATAATAAATTGTTTTTATAATACCACGTTTTAGTCCCTAAAATTACATAAGAAACCTGAAACTACATAATTAAATATAGTTAATGGACATTAAGAGCAAATAATTTTTCTAAAAAATCTTTGTGATTTATATGGGAAACCCACTTACTCAGGACGGTCTTATTCCAATCTATTTCGTTGATTCTAATGAGATTAAACTGGTTGAAATGATTGTAAAGACTGATGAGGAATGGAAAAAGATTTTAACCCCTGAAGAGTTTAAGGTTGCCAGGAAAAAAGGAACTGAACTGGCTTTCACTGGCAAATATCATGACTGTCATGAGGAAGGAGTCTACCAGTGTGTGTGCTGTGGCACTGATCTATTCAGCTCTCAGACCAAGTTTGATTCTGGAACTGGATGGCCCAGTTTCTGGGCACCGATAGCTCGAGAGAATATCATCACTCAATCAGACCGTAGTTTGTCCATGGTGCGTACTGAGGTGCTTTGCTCCCGGTGCCATGCCCATCTGGGACATGTTTTTAATGATGGTCCACCACCCACTGGTCTGCGTTACTGTATGAATTCTACTTCTCTGCATCTAGTCATAAGAAATTGGCCATGATCCGAATGATAAAGGTGTTGTTCCATGCTCTTTTTTTAACCAGACAAATGTAGAGATGAATAAATAGTGGAAAAGATAATTTGTCAAATTTGAGTTTAATAGTTCTCATTCCTTACCTAAAATTTTTTATTAAAAAGGAGATAAGTTTACTACTATGATGGGTAAGAAAACTTACCTTAAAAGGTTGACTTCTAAGTTTCAGATACCCTCTGTTGAGGTTGGTAAAGAATTGGAGGGTAGCACACCACCTTCGGTGTTTATTGGTAGCTGGAATTATCCTAAAGTATATGCTGGTCCCATGATTTCACCTGTGATGGGAGATACTACTATTATGGATACTCCTGAAGCCTGGATACCTGGAAATAAATGCCAGGAAGATATTATTTCCTATCGCATGAGTCTGGTCCGGGGAAAAAATATGTTGGGAGTTACTGATCTGGATAACAGGATGGTAGAGAAACTTCAGGAGATCTCTCTGGCCTCGGGATCCATTGATAGTGAAGCAGAGTTCTGGAAAAAACCACGAGGAGTTTCATTCAGTGAATATCAAGCTCCCCATGGCCCTAGTGCTATTTTGGAGAAGTTTGAAATTGATAATGTGCGCTGGGATCATGAACTGGAGAAAGTTTACTATGACACTGATCAGAGGGCCAGAGAAGCACTGATGGATCTGCACCAGAAAGAAGTACCCTTTTCCCATATGCAGAAAGCATTTTCTGTAGGTACCATGGGTGTAGGTAAGCGCAGACGCCTGGTTCCCACCCGCTGGTCAATCACTGCTTGTGACAGTACCATCGCAGATCAGTTGCTTAGGGAAGTGAAACATTATGATCCAGTGGATGTTCATCGGGTTTACGAGTTCCAGAGTCTTTTTAATTATTATGCAGTGCTTTTACTTCCCACTCCCTGGCAATATGAGTGGATGGAAGCGTTTTTAGAAGTTTTAGGTAAAGAAAAACTCATATTCTCAGATTATGAATATTATCATGGAAAAAAAGAATATTCCAGGGTGGGTGGTTGTTATTACACTTGTAAAATGGCAGTGTTAGAATCATTAGCCCAGGAAAAACGTCAAGCAGGAGTTATCGTTCTTAGAGAGGCTTATTCAGGATATGTGCCTCTGGGTGTTTTTAATGTGAGAGAGAATGTAAGAAATGCCATGTCCCAACCCTACCGAGAATTTGAGGATATGAAAACTGCCCTCGATTATATCAACACCAAGTTACAGCTTCCAGTTAATAGTTTTATTAAAAGGAGTGACCTCTTGCAGGATATTCTTCGTTCCAGACAGACTACTCTGGACTCCTATTTCACCCATTAAATCAAATTGAAATAAGTAATTGAAAATTTCATCATAAAAAGAAGTTATAAGTGATTGAATGGAACTTTTCTTTAAAATGCCATCAAAAAAAGCTCGAAAGGTTATGTGTGACGCTTCTTTAGAGCTTGGAAACCGGCCCCGAGGAAATGAGTATAAAATAAATGCTGAAAACAGTATAAAAGAAGTTACTGGTCATAAATATGCCCGGGTAGTCTGTAGTGGTAATGCTGCAATTATGGCTGTCATGAGTAACCTTAAAGGACCGATTATGGTTCCAGATCAAGGTGGTTGGAGTGGATTTATGAAGATCGCCAAATTATTTGGGCTTGAAATAATATCTGTGCCTACAAAAATGGGAATTATCCATCCAGAAACCCTGGATGAACATTTCAAACAAATTAAACCTCAATCTCTTTTTATCACTAGTTTTGCAGGTTATATGGCTGAACAACCAGTTAAAGAGATTTATGAATGTTGCGAGGATAATGGAGTGATCCTGGTTGAGGATGCTTCTGGATCTGTGGGGGATCCCCGGGGGAAGCTTTCCTGTGGAGACACCGCCCACATAATAGTGGCATCCACTGGATCGCCAAAAATGGTTAACCTCGCCAATGGAGGTTTTATCTCCACCAATAACCCCAAAATTTTTGATGATACTCATTACATTCTAAAAACTCTTCAAGGTAGCCCTGTTACCTGCGCCGGTCTGACAGAAGAAATTAAAAACGCTCCGGAAAATTTATTGAAAACCATCAAAGCCTGCGAATTTCTTAAAAAAGAAATTAAAACTGTTTTACACCCTGATAAATCCGGGATTAACGTGGCTGTTCCTGTTAATGAACCAAAACCAGTGGCCAAAACTCTTAGAAAAGAAATTAAAGTAAATGGAGGGGGAATGATTACGGTTTGTCCCCGTTATGATCGGATCAATAAGCCCGCAGTTTGTTTAGAAATAAAAAATCTTGATATTAGGTGTTTAGAAGAAAATAATCTTTCAGAGATAGCAGAGACTGTAAACAACACCATTTAAAGTGAAAATAATTAAACTGCCCGCTAATGTTAAACTGTCTAATAAGGTTAAACTGTCTAATAAGGTTAAACTGTCTAATAAGGTTAAACTGTCTAATAAAGTTAAACTGTCTAATAAAGTTAAACTGTCTAATTAGAGATATTATGATTTAATAAAACGATTTAAATGATAGAATAATATTATTTTATAAATTAACTGCAAATAAATCCTTAGCAGGTGTTATAAGGTGGATGATCTGACTGCATTTGCATCTTTCATAAACCTAGATAAATCAAATCTCCAGGTTTAAAAGGGCTGACCGTTCTATAAGTACTTTTTCAATATTTCCGACACTTTTTAGTTCTTCATTAGAAATTTTATATAATTTTTTAAGTGTATTTTCATTTACAGGTAATTTTTCATCCTGTTTTGTGCCTAAAACTTCTTCAATTTTATTTAAAACATCTCTATCACAATCTACAGCCACAACACATATTTCATTTTTACCTTCTTTCACACCTAAAATCTTAAGGGCCCTCGATATTTGCCTTTGAGCAGAAGCCCGGACACAGATCTCCAATCCCAAATCTTTTGCCATGTTTTCATTCTTATCAAAGGCTTTCAGGGCCTGTAAAGTTGCCTGTAGAAGGTGTTTTTCACCGGCTATTCCCTGAGCATTCAGAAGCTGGATGGTGCATCCTTCATGGCCCTGACTGACACCCCTATCTTTAATACCCTTTATTAGAGCTATAAATTTGTTTAAATCATTTATTTCAACGTTAAACCAGGCTATGTTGATAGTGTGACCCATTAAATCGTGTTGATCCATAGTTTACCCCATATATTGGATAGTTATTACTTAATTAGATTGTTTACTGTTTTTAGACCTGTTTTTTTATTAATTTTTTATTAGTCCTCATAACCCGTGTATTGTCCTCATAACCCGTGTATTGTCCTCATAACCAGTGTATTGTTTAGAATGGATAATTCGTTTAGAATGGATAATTCTTCAAGGGGGCAATGATAAAAAAAATTAGTTTTAGGGAGTTTTTTCAGATTGTTTAATCTTATCAGTGAGTACTTTGTTAATACCTGCAAGGAAAGCCTCTACACTGGCATTTATAATATCTGGTTGGGTGCTTCTGGCACTTACCACTTTACCATCGTGTTTAAGTTTTACCACCACATCAATAAGAGCATCAGTTCCTCCAGTTATGGCATCCACGTGGTACTCTTCAAATTCAATGTCAGCAACATCTTCAATAGTTTTTTTGATGGCCACTATGGCTGCGTCAACAGGTCCAACACCCACACCTGCTTCTAATCTTTCAGAATCACCTATTTTTAGTTTTACAGATGCTGTGGGTATTATCTTGTTTCCTGATACAATGGTAAGTTCTTGAAGTTCCACAGGTTTTTCCGTCATTACTCCCATAACATCTTCTGCTATAGCTTGCAGGTCCACATCAGTGACACATTTTCCCATATCTCCTAATGATTTCACCCTGTTAAAGATTTGGGAAAATCTCTCATCATCCACTCTAAAACCCATCTCATTAATCCTTTCTTTGATTATATGAGTGCCTACATGTTTACCCATTACAAAACGGCGCTTGTGACCCACGAGTTCTGGTGTTATGGGCTCGTAAGTTTCAGCTTTCTTCATTACTCCATCTGCATGTATTCCTGATTCATGGGCAAAAGCATTTTCACCCACAATAGCCTTGTTAGGCTGTAAATAGATCCCTGTTATCCTGGCCACTGTTTTAGAAACCTCATAGAGCATCTGAATCTGTACATCAGTCTTAACATCATATAATGAGTATAATGAAACTACTAACTCTTCTAATGATGCATTTCCCGCTCTTTCACCAATTCCGTTGACTGTTACATGGGCCTGGGTTGCCCCTGCCCGGATTCCAGCCAGAGAATTGGCAACTGCCAGTCCAAAGTCGTTGTGACAGTGTACACTTAGGGGAACTTGTAATTCTGCCAGTTGACTGTAAAATTCAAATGAACGTTCAGGTGTGAGCATTCCTACTGTGTCACATGCGCAGATACGTTTGGCTCCTGCATTTATACTTGCCTGGAAAATATCCTGGAGATATTGCATATCACTGCGGGTGGAGTCTTCTGCAGATACTTCCACTAAAAGTCCATGATCCACTGCATATTGGGTGGATTCAACTGCCATGACCTTCACTTCTTCCCGTGATTTGCGTAATTTGTGTTCCAGGTGTAAATCAGAGGTGGGAACCACCAAATGAATGCTATCCACATCACATTCTAAAGCAGCATCTATATCTACTTGAACAGCCCTGGTAAAACTGCATATTTCTGCAGAAAGACCTTCAGAAGTAATTTTTTTAATACCTTCCCTTTCTCCTTTGGAGGTAATGGCAGAACCTGCTTCAATTACATTAACACCTAATTCATCCAGTTTTCTTGCTATTAAAAGCTTTTCATCAGGAGTTAAAGATATTCCAGGGGTTTGTTCACCATCACGGAGGGTGGTATCAAATATTCGGGCTTTCATGGGAATCAACACTTATATGATCTCTTCATAATCTAATATTCATATACATCAATTATAAAATAATCATACACATAATCTTTTCTTAAACTGATATGAATTTATAGAACTTGTAAATTCAATTTTAAAGGATTAAAGTCAAATTAAAAGTTTTCAAAGTAGGAATTTGTCGCTAAAGGAGTCTTATTAAAGAGACTATGATAATATAATTATATTTTCCCCAGGACATTATATTTTCCCCAGGACTGAAACCACCCGGGTTAAACTTTTATGCATTCTTATGTGGTGTTGTTCTATTATTTTAAATTTTGTACCAGCAAGCACCTCATCTAAATCCAGGTAATGAGGGGTTGCCATACACATCAAGCCATCATCCTTAATTAATTCTTGTAAAGAAACCATTGATTGTTTGTATAGCTCATGACTCTTCTCCCCACCAGTCGATGCTGAGATACCATAGGGCGGATCAGTTACAATGGCATCAACTTTATTTGGAAGCTCCAGTTTTCGGGCATCTTCCTGAAAAACCTGATAATCATGAATCCCACAATGTTGAAGGTTTTCTATGGTGCCTTTAACCATTTTATAATCTATATCTGTTCCAATAACCCGTGTTCCAATAATTCCTGCTTCAATTAGTATTCCTCCTGTTCCACAGAAGGGATCTAGAAGGGTTTCACCTTTATGAATACGGGTTAAATTTACCATACATCTGGCCAGCTTGGGACTCATGGATCCAGGATAAAAAAATGGTCTTTTGTGTGGTTTAAGGTTGTAAAAGTGTTTTTTAGTTATTTCACCAATCCGATATCCAAGTAAAGCTTCCCCCTCTAAAAGAACTATTCTAATAAAAATAGAAGGGTTTTCCAGTTTTACCCGAACATGTTCTCCGAGATTAGTTTTGATTATGCCTCCCATCTCCCATTCCAAATTTGAAGTGTTGAAACTGGACTTTTTATCCATCTTTTTTACTCTAACTGCATAATCAGATGTGATTATATTATTCCATGGGAAGTTTTCTGCTTCAGTAATTAAATGGTCTTCACCAGTTCGTATGAGCACATGGAATACTTCATGGGTAAAAGAAAGTCTTCTGGCAAGGTTGGGAAGATCTTTTTGAGTTTCATCAGGTAAATCCAATATTAAGAGTCCTTCCCTATCTGTAATTATCTGGTAGTCCATCCCTGCACATTCAAGCACAGCTTCAATTTCTGCCCTGGGGAGGGTAGGGTGTTCCTGAGATAAAATTAGAGCTACTTCCATAGGGCAGATATCCCCCGATATAACATTTTTGGAAGAATGGAAAAAAGAATACCTCTCCTGAGCATTTCCTTAATCAGTGGAGATTGGGTGTCCATATCTCCATACTGGGAAATTATATCTTCTGCACCTTCTTCCTTAAGTTTCCGGAACATGTACTCCAGATCATCATTATTGAGGGATTTGAAAATTTTATGTACACTTAACTGTACTTTTAACTCTTTTCTGAATCTATCATCAAACTCTTTAGGATAATCATTAAGAAAAGATATGTTTTCAGATTCCAATGCCTTTGATACTGCTCTGGATGCTATTTCTGCACAGGTGAATCCCATTATAAGCCCACCCCCAGTGGTGGGTTTAACCTGGGATGCAGCATCCCCTAGCAATATAACCCTATCATTCACCAGTTTCTTTTGTGGGTCTTGTTTAGGAATTACACCATGATATTTCTTTAAAATAGTTGCTCCGTGAAGTTCAGGTCTTTTTTTAATGAGTTCGTTGAGAACCGAGGTTATTTGTTGGTAACTGGCATCAGCGAAAAGTCCAATCCTCGCTGTGGTTTCAGATAAAGGAATAGTCCATAAAAAACCGGGAGAAATTCTTGAATCAACATAAAGATGAACAAAATCTCTCTGAAACCTTTTTTCTCCCACATCAACCAGATACTGGGCTGCCTGAAAAGATTCTGGAGGATGATTAAAAGAACGAGACATCATAGAAGAGTGTCCATCAGCCCCCACTAACACATCAGCAGAGATTTTGGTGGTTTTACTATTTTTAAAATGTAAATTTCCATTTAAAGAATCCACTTTCTCTACCCTATGATTCAAAAATATATCAACTCCAGAATCGGCTGCTGATTCTGCTAAAAATTTATCATAACCTACCCTATCCAAAACATATGCTTCTGGTTTATCTTTAGCCACAGTAAGTGTAGTATCTTCCGGAGAGTGGAGAAACGCACCATGAACAGGATTAATGATGAATTCATCCGGTAATACATTTACTTTCTTGATTTTTTTACCTAAAAGCCCAGCACATTGTAGTGGAACACCAATTTCCTTTTTTTTCTCCAGTATGGCTACGTTGAACCCTTTTTCTGCCATATATCTGGCGAAGGTTGAACCCACAGGCCCAGCACCCACTACTGCCACATCATAGTCCTTCATGTACATCGTAGATTATAATTTATAGTTTATAGTTTTGTTATGGTTTTATTATGGTTTTAATTATGAAATTATGATTTTGTCTGTAAATTAGCACCAAAAATTAAATAAGCAGAGATTTTCTGCATCTATTCTACCTATACTAATCCAATATTCGTCAGACTATCTTTTAAACTTTTGGTCATACTCTTCGATTATAGATCTTTGAGGTTTTTTATTAAGTGGGGGTTTGAAACCCACTTCTTCTCCCATCATAACTCGGTCAATCATATCTTCTACTTCCCGAGGATTGGGAATATCTTCCAGAACGATGTTGGTGTGTTCATGACCACCATAGATCTCTATGTCTCCTGCAGATAAAAGCCGATCTATAAGACCCTGATAAATGTCGATATCCTGTATCTTAGTATAATGTATGTATGATCTTTTCTTTCTTATAAGGCCTTTTTGAATGATTACTCTCTGATTTGTGAGTTGATACTTCTTCCTTCTCCACGATACTATGTCCAGTATTATGGATATGATCAGAAGGAGCATGATCAATAATGTAAGGTAGAATGTGGCTTGAATCAATGGCAATTGCACCATCTGAACTACATAGTCCTGAAGATATATTGCTGCTGCTATTATTGTTCGGTAATAATAAAATAGCACCAGTAAAATTATTAATTTAAGAATGGTTGATTTTAGGTTAGCCACAAATCTAGGCCGGGTCTCAAATACCACCCTTTCCCCTGGATTTGAATTATTCTTTCGATTAAACATGATACTGTACCACCATTCCTTTAGTAAACTCTTTATCTATATTTATATTCTATCTCATCTTCCATATTTTCTTTTAGTATAAATTTCCTTTTTAGTATATTTCCCTATCTAAATATTTTTATTTGCACCAGAACCTATCTTTTATATAATGATAAAAAGAAGGATCCGGATCCAGGAAACCAATATTATGCTCAAATCAGATGTTGAACCTCAGCATTTGGTTGGTTATATTTTAAGGCAACGAGAAGAACTTAAAAATTATATTAAAATGCATAAAGATTTTCAAACTAGCCTGGAGCCCTTGAAAGTGGGTGTTGCACCCCCAGTTGTGAAGATGATGGGGAAAGCCAGTGCTATTGCCGGTGTGGGCCCCATGGCAGCAGTTGCCGGGACCATCTCCCAGCTTTCCCTGAACTTTCTACTTAATCAAAAAGCTAAATATGTTATCGTGGATAATGGAGGAGATGTGGCCCTAAAAACTAATCAGGATGTGGTCATGGGTTTATATGCAGGTGAATCCTCGCTTTCTGGAAAGATTGGTTTCAAAATTAAACATAATAAGACCCCTATGGGAATCTGCACATCTTCCGGAACTGTGGGTCATTCCATAAGCTTTGGTCGAGCAGATTCTGTTACTGTGTTTGCTTCTGAAGCCAGCACCGCAGATGCACTGGCTACATCTATAGCTAACCATGCCACCGGAGATGTAGATGGTGAAATTGTGGAAAATTGTCTTGGTAAAGCTGAAGAATTCCGAGAATATTTCAGAGGTGTTCTGGTTGTAGTGGGAGAGGCAGCTGGAACAGTGGGTAAAATACCAAACCTGGTGGAAACTGAGAAAAAAGTGGTGTTGGGGGACTTATTTGATGTTTATTAACTATTTATTTTAACTATTTATCAACCATCTAATTGAAAAACCCTGATAAAGGCAGTACCCTAACTTCTTCACCTTCTTCGATGATTTCCACATTTTTTGGAACTTCAAAATAACCATCAGCCTCGGCAAGGGCAGTTATTGCACCTGAATCCTTTAATATAGGGTGTGCTGTATCTCCTTCAATCTTTACCAACACAAAATGGCTTCTTCCCCGTGCAGAATGATATCTGCGGGATAATTTAAGTGATGATGCTTCTTTTTTATTGTTATAATCAGAAACACCAGCTATTCCCCTTAAAAAAGGTGCTACAAATACGTTGAAAATCATTAACGCTGATACTGGGTATCCGGGAAGTCCAAAAAGGATAATGTCAACATTTTCTTCTGGTAAAGTACCTATTAAAGTTGGTTTACCTGGCTTAATAGAAATTCCATGGACCAAAACATCACCCATATCTGACACCACTTGGCGCAGAATATCACCCGCACCAGCTGATGTTCCTCCTGAAGTTATTATAACATCAGCATGTTTAAATTCGTTTATTTTTTCTTTTATAGAATTATAGTCATCTTTAACAATTTTAGATGCTAATGGTATGCATCCACATGATTTAACTGCATTTGAAATAGATTTGGAATTGATATCATATAACTTTCCATAATGAAGTTCTTCACCTGGTTTCACCAATTCATTACCTGTGGAAATAACTGCTACTGTTGGCTGGGTGAAAACTGGGATTTTTGACATGCCAATAGCGCTTAGAACCCCTATTTTTTCAGGTGTTAGAATGGTGCCCTTTGAAAGGAGTAGTTTTCCTTTTTCCATGTCAGATCCCCTGGCTGCTACATTAACTCCAGGAGCAACTGCCTCAAATATTTCAACTTTATCTTCTTTCACATCAGTGACTTCTACCATGACCACTGCATCAGCACCAGAAGGTAAGGGAGCACCAGTACCTATCTCAGTACAGGCACCTTCTTCCACTTTTTTTAAAGGCACATCCCCTGCTCTAACCTTCTCTATAAGATTCAAATTTAAGGGATCATCTTCTGATGCTCCGAAAGTGTCCTTAGCACGCACTGCATATCCATCCATGGCTGCCCTTTCAAAAGGAGGAAGATCTATTGTAGCATGAACATCTTCCGCTAAAACCCGATGATATACATCGGCTAAATTAACCTTTTCAACCTTTCTATTAACTTTAAGCGACTCTATGATTTTTTTCACATCATCAGGGTCTCTTAAATTCAAAAACACATTTCCCATTATACAACCTCAAATTCTATTATTTATGAGATTAAATTTTCATAAATTTAAATGCAAAACCCTGTAAATTGTTAATTTAATCCATCTAAAAGTTATCGCAAATTTTTGAGACCTTAATTATCAATTATAAACCAAGAAGAAAGAGGTCTAAGCCCCATAAAAATTTATAATTATTTATTTTAATGATATATTGTATGAGAATAATCGTTTCATCTATTTATAACCTAATCAGCGATTTTTTATAACCTAATCAGTGGATTTGGACATTGCAAAATTTGTCTAAAAAATCCACTACAGGTTAGTAACATCAAATAGGAGCTTTAGTGTTTAACTCCTCTTCCTCGTTTATTTCCCTGTTTTTTATGTTTTGCTCTAGTTCTTTTTTTTGTTCCTTTCACTTTTGCCATGTTATTCAACTCTTATCTGCTAATTTTGATAATTTTTAAGTTTCACCAACTTATCGCATCCTTTCTCTGTTAAAACCTATTTAAATCCATTATCTCAAAAGGTTAGTATATTTTGTGGATGGTTTAAGTTAGTAATCAAATATGATCATGTACAAAAATATATTTAACATTTAATGTATTGCAACATATTGTACATAATCGTTATCAAATTCTATTCTTGGATATATTTTTAATATTAGTTTATATACGTTGCCCAATTCATATTTTTTTACTTAGTGTTTTCATGAATACATTAAATATTGCTGATTATTAGAACTTATACTAAATCTATAATAAAAATGACCTGAATTTGAATAAAATAAAAATAAGGAAAATGCCATTTTTTATATACCTTTAAAACACAATATAAAAAAAGATTAAATGATCAATAAATTTAGTATGTTTATAAGGAGTTTTATTAGGTAAGTTTGTTTATAAATAAAATATTAGAAATGTGTAAAAAAATTAATATTACCTCAGAGGCATTCTTACTTGATCTATGATCTTTTATTTGATTGATCTTTTATCTCATCATTATTTTAATTAAGGAGGAGAGTATTTGAGCAGAGGACGCGGTCGTAATCAACAACCACAAGAAGTAAGAAGGGTGAGATCCCCTCGAAAGGGAGAAATACCCGGAGTAGTAGAGCAAATTATGGGGCATGGAAAGCTTAAAGTAAGATGTGCCGATGGTAAAATAAGGCTTTGCCGTATCCCTGGAAAGATGAAGAAAAGAATCTGGATTCGAGAAGGTGACGTTGTTTTGATCAAACCATGGGCTTTCCAGAGTGATGAAAAAGCAGATGTTATCTGGAGATATACCCGTACAGAATCAAACTACCTAGAACGCCGTGGATTCCTCAAACTTTAAACACTGTTCATTACACCTAATGAACTTATCTAATTTTTCTACAGAACATTAGTGTTTAGGAAGTTTTTAATCTATTAAATCATATTTGTGAACCTAAGAGTTAATTAATACTATCTTATAATTGAATTAGTAAATTCAAGGTTTTAAAGGACATTTTATTTGCATGTCCTTATTCTACCTCCTTTGATTCTTAGGAAAATAGATTTATATACATCTTTAACCTAATCTATCCTTAGAGATATAAGTAAAGCTCTAAAAAACCTTTTTCTAAGGGAAATTTTGTTGATGTGCTGGATATGGAATCACCTGTAACCAAATCAGACATAAACCTGCAGAAAATGCGGGAAATAAAACGTCTGAAAAGTGTAGAAGATAAAAGAGTGGGTAGTGAAGTTTTTGATAGAATCACCCTACAAACCCTATATAAACTGGCTAATCAGGGATATATCCACCTTTTAAACGGAGCTATAAGTACTGGTAAAGAGGCGAATGTCTTTAAAGGTGCTGATGAAGGGGGTAACCTGGTTGCGGTCAAGATATATCGGGTGACCACCTCTGACTTTAAGAAAATGCAGTATTACATCCAGGGAGATCCCCGCTTTAATGTTCGCAGTAACAGTAAACGCCAGTTAATCAATAATTGGGTTTTAAAGGAATTCAAAAACCTCAATAGAGCATATGATGCTGGGGTGAGAGTGCCCAAACCCATAATTGCCAAAAATAATATATTGGTCATGGAATTCATAGGAGACGAAAATGGAACCCCTGCACGCCTTATGAGGCAGGTTAAGATTTCTAATCCAGAATACGTTGCCAATAAAATATTAGATTATGTTAAAAAGCTTTATAATGATGCAAAAATAGTTCATGGAGATTTATCTGCATTCAACATACTCATTGAAGATGATGAACCAGTTATAATCGATCTATCCCAAGGATTGGTAGTTGATCATCCCCTGGCACGGGAGCTTTTAAACAGAGATATTGACAACTTAGTTAAAGATTTTAAAAAAATGGGTATGGACATATCCAAAGATGAGATTAAAAGAAAGATTACGGATTTATGAGGATAGAAAAGTATATCTTAAAGGATAATGTAATATCTTTCTAGAAGTAGAGGTGAAATTTTGCCTACAACAGAGTATCTAAAGATCCCCAAAGAAAGAGTGGGAGTACTTATTGGACCACATGGGGAAACCAAACAAACCCTTGAAAACACCACCCAAACCACCATTGAAATTGATAGCGAAGCAGGAAGCGTATCCATATCACCCCATGAGGATGCTGAGGATCCTTTATCTGTTTGGAAAGCACGTTACATGGTTAAAGCTATAGGTAGGGGTTTCAACCCAGAGATAGCACTTAAACTGATTGATGATGAAGTAATGTTAGAAATTATCAATCTCCCAGATTATGTTGGTAAATCAAAAAAGACCATTTTAAGGCAAAAAGGACGTATCATTGGCAAAGATGGTAAAACCAGAGATATAATCACAGAAATGACAGGAATTCATGTTTCAGTTTATGGAAAAACTGTTTCACTCATTGGAGATATGGAACACTTACAAATTGCCAAAGAAGCCGTAGAGATGATTCTGAGTGGAGCTCGACACAAAACAGTCTACTCATTCCTGGAACGTAAAAAACAGGAAATGAAATTAAGAGAAATCAAAATGGGGCCCCCCATATAATAAAATGAATTAAATTAACTTAGATTAATTAAACGAATTAATTTCAGAATAACTTATAATGCATATAATAATCTAATTAAACCAGTTTAAAGGAGGCATAGTTTGGAGCGAGAAGCAGCTGAACTATTTGAGGAATTTAAAGAACTTACCGCGTCTGAATTTTTCCGTAGAAATAAACAGATGCTAGGTTTTTCAGGTAAAATCCGGTCTTTGACCATGGTATTCCATGAACTCATCACTAACAGCCTGGATGCTGCAGAAGAAGCAGGAATACTCCCTGAAATAAAAATTGACCTCAAACGTTTAGATAAAGATCATTACATACTTAAACACACAGATAATGGCCCTGGAATCCCTGAAGATTATATTACCCGAGTATACAGTACCATGTTTGCTGGTTCCAAGTTCAGGAATATTCAATCCCGTGGACAGCAGGGATTAGGGTGCAGTGGATGTGTCCTGCTATCACAGATGACCACTGGAAAACCAGCAAAAGTTGTTTCTGGTTATAAAGATGGGGATACTCTTAAAGGCGTTGAAATGACCTTTAAGATGGATGTGAAGAAGAATAAAGGGTTAGTACTGGAGCGAAAGGATGTTGAAGTGCAATCTACCGGAGTATCCATAGAACTGCACTTCAAAGATGTTTCTTATTCACTCTCAGAACAGGGAGCTTTTGAATACATCCGAAGAACCATGATCGGCAACCCCCATGCCAAAATCACCTTCCGGGACCCTACCGGACACAAATATATATTTAACAGAGCTGCAGACTTCATCCCCCCACTACCTAAAGAGGTGCTTCCACATCCTAAAGGTGTTACTGCGGATGATCTGATATTCATGGCAAAACACACTGATAAACGCCGTTTCCGAAGTCTATTAACCAGTAATCTGTCCAGAATGTCCACCAAGCGGGTCAATGAGATCCAAGCAATCACTGGTATCGATCTTAACAAACGACCCAAGGACATGAAATGGGAGGAAGCCGAACAGATCGTGGAAACCTTCGCCAAAATGGACTTCATGGCCCCACCCACCTCGGGTCTGATACCTATAGGTAAGGAACAGATAGAAAAAGGAATAAGGGAAATTTTAAATCCTGAATTCGTGGCTACCACCACCCGAAAACCCAAAACATTCCGTGGAGGAGTTTCTTTCATTATAGAATCAGGTATCTCCTATGGTGGAGATTCTGGAAGAATGGTGGGTGAACAGCGTAAAGCAGAAATCATGCGTTTTGCTAACCGGGTACCCCTGGCTTTTGATCAGGGAAGCTGTGCCATCACTGAAGCTCTTAAAAGCGTGGACTGGAAACGTTACGGTATAAGGGACATGGATAACGCTCCGATAACCATCTTTGTTAACATTATTTCCACCAACGTACCCTACCTTTCTACAGGTAAACAGAGTGTGGCTCCTGAACCTGAAATTTTGCATGAAGTCCGTCAGGCCACCATGAAGATCGCCAGAAGCATGCAAAAATATATACGTGCCAAAAAAGCTGCTAAAGAGGAAGCAATGCGAGCTAAAGTATTTGACAGTTTAGTTCCAGTTATAATTCGTGAGGCAGCTGTTCTGGCAGAGAAGGATGTTCCAGAATATGATGCCGTGCTAGCAAAAGTTACACGCAGAGCAAAATATGAAGGCGTGGTTGAAGATGAATAAGAAAGATATTACTGTTAACAAGCTCAAAAGTTTGGGTGAAATAATATTAGAGGATGTTGAAAAAAACAACGTTCCTGCAATTAAAGTTCCATCCCGAGGAACATCTAACATAGTCTATGATACTGAAAAACGTTACTACGTTCTGGGAGACAGATACGGGAAAAGATCCCTAGGTAATGTTAAACAAATAAGTAAAATGGCCCAAATGGTCTATGTAGCCAATTTCTGCAAAGACCTAGTACGCAGAGGAAAAACTGCCACTCTAAGGGAGATGTACTACGTTTCTGAAGGATGGGATGTGGATTTCGGAGACCAGCAGGAATCCAACATTGTAGGTGAAGACCTGGAAGTTACCCTGGGAATGACCCGTGAAGATCTGGGTCTGATGCCAGAAGAAGACGGTGCTTCAGTCTATGGAAACATCACCCTCCAAGATGATGATGTAGAAATAAACGCCCTCAAAGCCGGTAAATCAGGTTACACTATATCCCCTACCATTGATGAAGTGGCCTTTGTGGACCATGATGTGCGAAGAGTTATTGCCGTGGAAACCATGGGTATGTTCCACCGAATGGTCCAGGAAAGTGCCTATAAAAAGTTTGACACTTTAATTGTTGGTTTAAAGGGTCAAGCTGCCCGTGCCACTCGACGTTTCCTTAAACGTGTGAACGAAGAACTGAACCTACCTGTTTATATCTGTAACGACGGAGACCCCTGGGGATTCCACATTGCCATGGTTATCATCAGTGGAAGTGCCAAACTGGCCCACGTAAACCATCAACTGGCCACTCCAGATGCTAAATTCCTGGGTGTTACTGCATCAGATATCATCAACTACGATCTTCCCACCGACCCTCTTAAAGATATTGACGTTCTAAGGCTTAAAGAACTTTCAAAAGACCCCAGATACAAGGATGAAGCCTGGCAAGTGGAGATCAAGAAGATGCTCAAGATCGGGAAAAAAGCAGAACAGCAGTCCTTCTCTAAGTATGGATTGGAATACGTTGTTGAAACCTACCTGCCTGAAAAACTTGAGGCACTAGAATAAGTTACTAAATCCTAATTCAAGGATTATAGTAAATTTTTTTTCTTTTTTCCAATTATTTATTCATTAAATTTTTATATAAAGTTTTAAAGAGCTTTTACTCAATAAAATAGATTTTAATCATTTTAGGTGGTAATAGAGGGTAACAGTTTATTTGCACCTACTTCTTTTGAAAAATTATATCATAAAATTTATAATATTCTAAAAAAATAGATAAATACATTATAAAACTATAACGGGGATTTTATTATGAAAAACGTAGGGATAAACGGATATGGTACTATTGGTAAAAGAGTAGCAGACGCAGTCGCCTGCCAGGACGACATGCAAATTGTAGGAGTAACCAAACGAACTCCTGACTTTGAAGCTCAAATGGCAGTGGAAAAGGGCTTCCCCCTCTATATCAGTGCCCCAGAAAGAGAAGGGCTCTTTGAAGAAGCAGACATAAAAGTAACCGGCACCATCGATGATCTCTACAATAAAGTGGATGTAATGGTTGACTGCACACCTGGAGGAATAGGGGCCAAAAACAAAGTAATCTACGAAGAAAAAGGTATTAAAGGCATATTTCAGGGCGGTGAAAAACACGAACAAATAGGGAAATCCTTTAACTCCTTTGCCAACTACCAGGATAATCTAGGTACAGATTTCGTTAGAGTAGTAAGCTGCAACACCACTGGACTTTGCCGAACACTGCAACCCATAGACGACCTTTGTGGTATTAAAAAAGTCCGTGCAGTCATGGTGCGCAGAGGCGCAGACCCCGGACAAATTAAATCAGGCCCCATAAACGCCATTGTCCCCAACCCACCAACAGTCCCCTCACACCACGGTCCAGATGTACAGACTGTTATGTATGATCTGAATATCATCACTATGGCCTTACTGGTACCCACCACTCTCATGCACCAGCACAACCTCATGGTGGAACTGGAAAACCCATCAGGAGTGGATGATGTCATTGACACCCTTGAAGCCACCCCTCGTGTTATCTTAGTAGAAGCAGAGAAAGGTTTAGGCTCCACAGCAGAGATAATGGAATGTGCTCGAGATTTAGGTAGGCCAAGAAGTGATTTATTCGAAATAGCCGTATGGAAAGAATCATTGAACATTAAAGATGGTGAATTATTCTACATGCAAGCCATACACCAGGAATCAGATGTGGTACCTGAAAATGTGGATTGTATCCGCGCCATGCTGGAGATAGAAGAAGATCCGGCTAAATCCATCGAGAAAACCAATAAAAATATGGGAATCATTGGATAAGCATATTCCCCTATTATTATTCCTTTTTCCATAATATTCCATGAAACTTTAATTATTTCAGTTTTTAAAATATCAATTCGAAAAATTTCCTGAAATCTCCATTTTTTTAAACCCATTAATTGCATATTTAAATTTTATCAAATATTCATCAGTATATTCATCTCCTTTTAAGGAACCATGTGAATTTATAAATAAGACCAACAACCACAATAAAAAGTCACAAACAAGTTACTATTTGAAAACAACCCTATTATTGGACATATATCATATACAGATAAAGGAATTAATTTAATGTACAGATAAAGGGATTATTGAGATGAAATACGATCTCCACACCCACACTAAATACTCCTCTGATGGGTTTCAAGAACCTGAAATGATGGTGAAAACCGCCCGAACTAGAGGACTCTCCGGGATAGCCATCACTGATCACAATACTATTAAAGGATATCTAAAGGCAAAAAAATATGAAACTGAAGATTTTCAGATTATATGTGGCTCAGAAATAAGTACAGAAAAGGGAGAAGTTATCGGCCTATTCTTATCAAGTGAAATTAAATCACACACATTTCTAGATGTGATTGACCAGATAAAAGAACAGGATGGTGTTGTTGTTCTCCCCCATCCTTTTGACAATATAAGGAAAAACGGGGTGTGTCCTGGAAAAGAGGAAGTTAAACTAATTGACTGCATGGAAATCTACAATTCTCGTTGTTTACGCCAAAAATATAATGATATTGCATTCCAATTTGCGCAAAAACATGAATTGATGTGTGTTGCTGGAAGTGATGCTCATTTTGCCCGAGAAATTGGAAAAGCAGGAGTTATAATTGAAGATAATAATCTCAGAAAATCCGTTTTAAAGGGCAAATTGGATATTTTCGGAGAAAAATCATCCCTGGTAAATCTGGTGGTGACTAAAATGCTTAAAACTTGGCGAACTTCCATTGTAAACTATCCAAAATTAGATGAGTAGGTAAATATGGATAAAGTTAAGATAAAATAAATGAAACTAGAATTTAGGAGTTTACATGCTAGATCAGGTGAAAAATTTAATTTTGGAGAATAACTGGAAAAGTGATATTTTCATAATGTTATTTTTAACTATTTTAATGGTTATTACACGCCTACCTTTCACTAGTAAATTTCTTTATGAATGGGACTCTGTAAACTTTGCCCTTGCCTTTGAAAAATATGATATACTTCTTCATCAACCCCAACCACCAGGATACATCCTCTTTGTAGGTCTGGGTAAACTATTAAACCAGTTATTCCATGATGCCAACCTCACCATAGTATTCATAAGTATCATGTTCAGTCTTCTCACAGCCATAGTACTGTACTTCCTGGGTAAACAGCTATTTTCAAGGAAAATTGCCATTATCGGAGCAATATTACTTATTTTCAGCCCAATATTCTGGTTTTATGGAGAAATCGCAACCATTTATCCCAGTGAATCTTTTTTAGCTATTTTAATAGCTTACACTTCATATATGGCATTTAAAGGTAATTTAAAAAATGATAAAAAATTTTTTTATATCTCAACACTTATTTTAGGCCTGGCCGGCGGATTTCGACAGGATTTAATCCCTTTCATGTTCCCATTATGGTTCTTTTGCCTGTTTTATCAGAATCGTCATTATAAAAGGATAATAACCGCCTTTGCACTTCTTGCTATCTCCATACTACTCTGGCTTTTACCCACTATCATTCTAGCAGGAGGCCTGGAAACTTATCTTAATGCTGGTGGACATTTTTCAGCTTCTTTCAAAACCAGTTCCATACTTTTCGGGGCTTCCCTTAGTAATCAATTGTTAATGGATGGTATGCTGGTTTCATGGCTCATGATAGGGCTTGGTTTTCTTGGAGGCTTTTTAATAATATTGTTCCTTATTATGAAAAGGAAAACCGTTCTAAATAAAAGAATGCTTAAAAACCCAAAATTCATTTTCCTGAGTCTATGGATACTACCTTCTTTCCTTTTTTTAGTGTTCATACCACTATCAAAACCAGGGTACAGTTTAACCTTCCTCCCTGCCCTTTCTTTAATATTAGGATATGTTATAGTCGAAGTCTCCAGAGATCTAGGGGGTAAATTTAACTTTTCCAAAAGATCTGTTTTAAGTTTGATCTTGATAGTATACATCCTTTTAAATGGCATCTATTTCCTTTATCCTTATCATTTGAATGAAGAAAGCACTTGGGAAACCCAGGTCAGCAACATGAACTCTTCACAGAAAATTACTTTAGGATTAGACATGTTTTTCATGTATAACAACGAGAAAATCATTGCTAATGATCAGAACATGGAATTACACCTGCAAACCCTGGAAAATTTGTCAGGGCCCAACCCCAATAACACCCAAATTATTATAAGGGATATCATCCGGGAAGATCAGGGTTTCAGTTGGAGAAAAGCAATGTATCAGCTTCCAGGGTCCGATGTTTATTATCTTTTGGATGGGGAGAATTCCCAGCTTAAAAGTAACAAACTTCAGAATCAAGTTTCCTTTTCCTATGGGAAAAACCATACCAGTAACAGTTCCCAATCTGATGTATTGGAAATTCCCATCAACTCTTCGGCTGAAAAAATAGTATGGATAGTAGATGATAGGTCAGAATTTTTCCAGGAATTACAATCGAAAATAGAAGTTAAAACCATTAAACTTTCTAATGGTCTGAACATCTATTACTCGGACATTAAAAATAAAAAAATCGATTTTCAGATTGGTGGATTCATATTCCGAAGTGTTACTGATTAATTTAGAAATTTAAAATCTAATTTTTTAATAATTTTTTACTATCTCTAATCAATGAATATAATCCAGGAATAATAAATGAAATATAGAACAAAAAAGAGAATTAGTTTAGAAATTCTTATGTAAAAATAGTATCAGCAGGATACCCATTTGAAATGTCAATTCAAGTAATAATCTAATTATCAATTAATGACATTACCGGTGAAGATATATGAAATGTCAGGATTACTCCCTTAGTCGAAAAACAGAAAGAGATAACTTAAACCTTAATCCCCTTCAACGTGGAGGGGTGCTTCCTCCTGAATCACGTGAAGCATTATACGAATTTTCAGATGGTTACAGTGTTTGTGATTACTGTTCTGGTCGTCTGGATGAAATACCAAGACCATCCATACATGGTTTCCTGGAGGATATGGCTGATTTCATTAAGGTGGATCATGCTCGAACTGTCCATGGTGCCAGGGAAGGGAAATTTGCAGTTATGCATGCTGTCTGCCGTCCAGGAGATACCATAGTGGTGGATGGTAACGCCCATTACACCAGTCACTTGGCAGCAGAACGTAATGGTCTTAACATAGTGGAAGTTCCCAGTAGTGGGGAACCAGAATACCGGATAGACCCAGTAGCTTATCAGGAAGTACTTGACAACCTTTATGACCGGGGTGAAGAAGTGAGCTTGGTTCTCCTAACCCATGTAGATGGTGATTATGGTAACCTGACTGATGCCCAGGCTGTTGGTAAAATTGCTCATGATGCAGGGATTCCCTTCCTCTTGAATTGTGCTTACTCCATGGGAAGGATGCCTATAGATGCTAAGGGATGGAATGTGGATTTCGTAGTGGGAAGTGGTCATAAAAGTATGGCTGCTTCAGGACCCATCGGTGTCCTGGGAGTTCAGGAAGAATGGGCAGATATGGTTCTTAAACGATCTGATAGACACCATGTCAAAGAATTGGAAATGTTGGGATGCACCAGTAGAGGAGCGCCTGTTGCAACATTAATGGCATCTCTTCCCCATATCATAGATAGAGTGAGCAAATGGGATTTTGAAATCGAAAAAACCCTATATTTTGTCTCTGAGATGGAAAAAATAAGTGGAGTGAGACAGATTGGTGTACGACCAAAAGAACATGATCTGGTGCGCTTTGAAACCCCCTTTTTCCATAGTATAGCTGATAAACATCCTCGAAAAGGGTTCTACCTTTATGAAGAGCTTAAGAGGAGGAATATTGTGGGTATCAAACGAGGACAGACCCAATGGTTTAAGTGCAGTGTTTATGGTTTCAGCCAGGAGCAGGTGCATTACATTGCACATTCCTTTGCTGAAATTGCTTCCAAATTCAAAGATATGGCAGATTAACCATTATTCCATTACTTAAACTAATACACAACTATAGGTTATAATCATTAATGGGATCCAATTAGGATTATATAATTAAGGAGTTGGTTGTACGGGATACTTACAATGTGAAAAATGTGGCGGCTACTATGAACTCCATGAAGGAGAATCTCTGGCTGATTTTGAACACTGCTCATGTGGTGGTAACCTAATCTACACCGAAAACATTGCTGGGTTAAAAAATCTTGAAGATAATTCTAATAAACGCCCGGAAGTTCCTAAAAAGACTTCCAAAAAAAATACAGGTCCCTTAAAATTAGAAGATGGAAAGACGAATTCTGAAGACAAGCCCCATGATTCTGATCTTAAAAAAACCATAAATAAAATCGAAAAATCTGATTCTGCCAATAAAGAAAACTATAAAAACAATCAATTATCAAATTTAGGCCTTATGTTAATGTTTGTGGGTTTTTGTCTTCTGATTTTTGCCTTTTTTTATCCTTTCCTATTTTTTGGAAGTTTAGTCGATAATCCGGATAGTATTATCAATTTATTCACACAGACTGTCTGGATTTATTTGATATCTATTATTTTGATGGTTTTGGGAACGTTTATATTCATTATAGTTAATTTAGGAAGGAGTCATAAGGAAAAGGTCAAATCTCCTGTTATTTCTGAATATTTAAATGAACTCCCTGATAATTACACCATATTCCATAAGGTGAGAATTCCGCAAACCAGAAGTCTAATTAGTCACCTGATCATAGGCCCCAATGGAATCTTTATAATTCAGGGAAGATCTATCTCAGGGAATTTCATTATCAGAAATGATGAATGGTGGCGTAGTAAAACAAATAAAAGGACGAAAACCATTTCAAATCCTGGAAAACTGGTTAAAATGAATAGTATTGATTTGAAAAGGTTTTTAGAGTCCCATAATGTTAATATAGATTATGCATGGATTACTCCCATTGTAGCTTTCTCCCCAGATCGTTACACCATTGAAGAACCACCACTCCATTATAATTTGATGCCCCCAGATGAGGTTATCCCATTCATACTTAACCAGAAAAAAGCCATGGATCCTGAAACAAAGATGAAAGTTATTGCTTTAATTCCCCATCATTCAAAGTGAGGGAGGGTGAGTTTAAGTTAAACTTAAACCACTTTGCTCTTATAATTATATGGTTCTTAAATAACGTTCCTTACCTTTTCAATTCATATGGAGGTGTATGATGATTAATAAGGATGAAAAACCATCTAAAGCTCTTGTACTGAGTGGAGGTGGTGTTACTGGGATTGCATGGGAGTTAGGTATTCTTTTTGGACTGGAAGAATGTGGGATTGATGTTACTTCAGTTGAACTTTTGGTTGGAACTTCAGCCGGATCCAATGTAGGGGCCCAGATCACCAGTGGCCTTAGCCTGGAAGAACTTTACCAACTCCAGTTGAAACCTGTGAAGGAAAGTAAAGAAAATCAGAAGCCTCTTGATGGATCTCAGTTCAGGCAGATGATGGCTGCAGCCATTATGAGTTCTCCTGATCCTAAAACAGCAAGAATTCGTATTGGAGAGGCTGCTCTGGCTGCTTCCACCATGAGTGAAGAAGAACGTCTAGAATTAATAGCTTCTCGCCTGCCCAGTCATGAATGGAATCTGAAAAGAAATCTCATTGTCAATGCTGTGGATGCGGAAAATGGTGAATGGGTTACTTTCAACCAGCATTCTGATGTGTCACTCTTACTTGCAGTAACAGCCAGTTCAGCTGTGCCTGGTGTTTATCCCCCCACCACCATTAATGGGCACCGTTATATTGATGGGAGTATGAGTTCAGGGACCAATGCTGATTTAGCAAAGGGCTATGACTTGGTTCTTATCATTGTTGCTGAACCTACCATGACTCATCGTGCAATGGGTCCTACCATGCACAGGATCAGCTTTGAAGAAGAAATAGCAGAACTAGAACATTCTGGATCCAAATTTATGATCATTACCCCTGATGGAAATTCAATGCAGGCTAAAGGAAACAATCCCCTGGATGCTAATTTACGCGCTTCATCTGCCATGGCCGGACGCAAACAGGGAAAAAAGTTGGCTCAAAAAGTGAAAAGTTTCTGGGAGTGATGATTTAAGATTTTAGCACTGCTTCCCCGTCTCAAGGATTATCTGTTTCCCTGATTCATAGCTGCTTCCCCGTCTCAAGGATTATCTGTTTCCCTGATTTATAGCTGTTTCCCGCTTATTAAAGCTTTATTGAATGTTCTATTTACTTTCCATTATAAAATAAAATAAATAATTATAAAAATAATAAAAAAATGACTATTTTTGTGTTCCACTTCACATCATGATGAATAATCATATCCATCTTTATCTACCCTATTATCATGCTCAGGATAGTTGGTATAGATTAAGATATGGTATTTAGTATTATCTGCAGGAACGAAAGTCAAGGAATCTGTTATAGTAAATGTTCCCTGGGAGTGTGAGAATGTCCCTGACTGTAGAACATTTTTATGGTTAGCTGCAGGGTTAGTTTTAATTTCATAAAAGCCATTTTCAGTAACCCTGTCTTGTGGGTTGGTTATTTCTGCTGTGAAACTGGTGATATTCAAATTAAAATTATTCACCAAGTATTTGTTTCCAGATCCAGTGTCTGTCTGTGGAATTTCTGTGTCAACCACAGATTCCGAATTTTCAGAACTAATACCTGTTTGTGAGCTCCTATACCCTGTGTTTAACTGAGAAATTCTAGAGATATCCCCAGATTCTGAACTTCCTGAATCAATACTTGTTTGTGAGCTTTCAGAACTAATACCTGACTCGGAATTTCCAGAATCTGTGCCTGTTTTTAAGTTTGCAATATTTTCAGTAAGAGGATATAAAGTTGCTAGGCTAAGCCCAACTATAACCCAAATAAATAACACAGATATGGAAAGCTTACGCAATAACTTCACCACCAATGTAAGTTGCACTCATAATATTATACAAAGCTATTAACTGTTAAATATAATTAAAGCTACTGAGTTATATATTATGCTATAAACTGTGATTTGTTCCCAAAATTATATTTGAATGATAGGTATCCAGATCTAGTCCATTTTCAAACTAGCTACATACGTATATCCATTGGGAGAATTTGCATTGGCATTTTCATCAAAAAGAATTTTAGTGGTTTTTTCGAAATGATGGGCTGCCACTGTCAAGTGGTAGAGTACAATACCCATATCAATAGGAATGTATCTTTTTAACATTATGGCTCTGATGATGTTAGGTTTAACTGCATAAACATTTATTACATGTTTATTGCCTGTGAAAAACCAGGGCTGGCTGTTGGTTGCAGATGGTGCTAGACGGGCTGCTTCCAGTATTTCACTAATTTTACCATCACTAATTTTATAGATCTTCTGGAGAGGTTTTCGCTTGAATTCCAGAATATTGTTGCGGTGTAATGCTTCTTTTGGATTTCCAAAGGCCATCAAGATTATAAATTCAAGATCTGAACTTTTTAAAACCTCTTTACGGGGTTTTGGTATTCCTTGCCAGCAGCTACCCCAACCATTAGCTGAAAAGAAAAGGTCCATTTGCTGTAGCATAAAACCAATGTTAGTCTTATATCCTTCTTTAGTATATTTTTCTCTGGTTTCTGAAAAAGCTGCTATATAATGAGGTGCCTTCTTCATCATGCGGGGATTAACATCTTTTTGCGATAGAATTTTGAAATCTACTTCAATATCACTGTATAATGGTTTTAAAGAATTTATATGATCTTTAATATTCCCCAGGATATCCTCATTAAGGGGAGTGAGATCATAATTTCTAATGGATTTTCGCTTGAATATAATTGGATAAAAATCCGTGCCATTCATATTTTCCTCCCCTTAAAAAAAAGAATTAGAAAACTATCTGGATTTATATTTAGTGTCAAATCTCCTCCATGATTTGGCAATATAAGGTTCACATTTATCCAGTTCTGTTAAAAGGCACATTTTAATGGTTTCACTTTTAATTTCTTTTTCTTCATCTAATTTTTTATTTATATTGGATAATACTTGGTTGATGATATTTTGTTTTTCTTCCAAAGTATACCCTGCATCAATAGTTGCCTTCTGGAGGGCGCCTTTAATTTTATTCGGATTAAAAGGTTCTATATCACCTTTCTTTTTTACAACCTTCGTCATGATAATCATCCCATTAAAAATGTTGTTTTTAATTTATTTATTTATTTCTAAAGAGTATGATGTTAAACTAATCTAATCAAAAGTTTTAAACAAATTTCAGGATATTATGTTGATTTGAATTTCAATGATTTAAAAACTGATATAATTCTTTAATTCGAAAAATATAGGTTTATACAAATGTAAAAAAAAAGTAAAGAGGTAAAAAAAGAAAACAATCTTAACCATGATTTTGACTATGACTCACATATCGATCTTTAAAAAACTCAGATCCTCTCTTTGTATTTTAATTCCTTAAAGATAACATTAAATTTAACTCCTTTTTCCCCATTCATTTCCATTACTCCATCTAACTGGTTTACCAGACTATTAACAAGTTGTAAACCCAAAGTATTCTTTTTTTCAAGTTCTGATTCTTCAGGCATCCCCACACCATCATCAGATATATTTAGGGTGAATACTTCCTCTTCCTTTTTAAGGGAAACCTCAATTTTCCCTTTTCTTCCTTCAGGGAAGGCGTGTTTTAGGGAATTGGTTACCAGTTCATTGATAATTAATCCTAGAGGTATTGCTGTGTCTATTCCTATTTCAATATCTTCAACATCTATTATTGGCTCAATATCCCCCATATAAACACCATATAAATAAAATAAGTTGGGTACGAAGTTGTTAATGTAATCTTTGAAGTTTATATGGGTTAAATCATGGGACTGGTACAACCGCTCGTAGATCATGGACATGGACTTAACCCTGCTCTGACTCACCATTAATATGTCCTTTGAACTTCCTTCTACATAGTTAGATTGTAAATTAAATAGACTGGATATTATCTGTAGATTGTTCTTCACTCTATGGTGGATTTCCCGTAACAATAAACTTTTTTCATCTAAAGAATTTTTTAACTTTTCTTCAGATTTTTTACGTTCGGTTATGTCACGAGAAACTGCTAAAAGAACTAAATCCCCTTCATAATCAATAATACGACTGTTCACTTCAACAGGTATTTTTTCTCCATTCTTGGTGACTTGAACCATTTCAAAGCGGTTATGTCCTTCTTTTAGAAGTTGATCTGCAATAACCATTTCCTGCCTATCACTAGGGGTAACTAAGTCTGTGGGACTCATATTCAGTAATTCTTCCTTTGTATAACCCAATCTTTTGCTGGCCACATCATTTACTTCCAGGAATTTTCCAGGGAGTCCTTCCCTAGTTAAAAGATTTAAAGAGATCATATCATTGGCACTATTGAAAATTTCACGAAATTTCTTTTCACTTCTTTTAAGATCTTCTCCAGAACGTTTAATAGAAACCAAATTCCTGTAAATTAAATAATATATCAAAATAGCACTTACAATAATGAATAAACTACCTTTGAAGATTGCTATGGTAGTTAAAAGTTGACTGTCGTTTACAAATCCCATTAAAAGCTGATCAGAAGTTACAATCCATATAAGACTAATTAAAAAATAAATCAGAGCAATCTTAAAAGCACTGTATCGTGGGTTAATCTGCTTTCGGGTTTTTTTCATTTTCCCCCCAACAATTACTTATATTTTATTTACCAAATTATATAAATTTTTTTTAAACCCGTTCCCTCTCATTTAAGGGGCTAAAATCCGTATTTACATCAAAAAAAAGATTGATGAATGTTATTAAATGTTTAGTATCTACTTTAGTTAAAACTCGCAATTTAATTAAATGAATTAAAGAAAAATGGGGTGATGTTACCCAAAAATGAAGAGAGATTAGTACTGCATACCCTCTTCATATGGCTGAACAATTACGAATCCATTACCCTGGAACTGTAATTGGAATTCTTCACCACTAGTTTTTCCTAGTAAAGTTTTAAATCCAATATCCGTCTTAACAGAAGGATTTAATCCACCAGACCAGGCTACGGTTGCCTGAGGATCTGTGTATACTGGTTCATCTGGAGTCACCACTAGGGTTATTGGTGTGAAATAAGTGGTTATGGCCACCATACCGGTTCCTTCTAATCTTACATTGAATAATCCGGTTCCACTGGAGAGGCCCACACCTGTACTCATCATGGTTATGTCCCAGTCAATCTGATCTTCAAAGGCCAGTAAATCATTTCCCTTCACATATATTCTTTCATTTTGAAGGTTCAAGATAACTACTTTTTTACCATAATCTGCCAGGTAAACTTTTCCTAGGCCTTCCATCTTCATAAGAGTGGATGATTCTCCGGTTACGGCTTTTTTAACAAATTTATCCAAACCATGTTCGAAGGTTCCCTCTTTTTTGAACTTCAGGTCACCACTATAAGCAACCATTGCTCCTTTTTTAGACCAAACTCTGCCATTAACATTAATATTTAACAGGTAATCATTTTCAAGTTCGAAAATTTCACCGGTACCAGTTTTTTCTTGAGTTTTAGTGACAAACTCATCAATACTATATTTTTTGGTAGGTCCACCAACAGGAGCAACTGCAGGCTGGACTTCAGGAGTTTGGGTAATTTCAGGCTTTTTTTCAACACTTTCTATGGTCGCACCACAGCTAGGACAAAATTTTCCATTTTCAACTTCGGTTCCGCAGTTTGGACAAAACATATTAAATAACACCTCATGACATTATTTATCCTATTTTAAAATTATTCTATTAATGCTTAATATGTATGAAGGGTTAGGTAAGTTATGATTTACAAAACTATAAAATTATTAATTATAATTCCATCACCAAAGAGAAGATTAGTCCAAAGAAAAAAAGTACAGTTTATTCCTTGTTTAACAGCTGTTTAACATTATTAATAATATCTTCCAAGGCAGTTTCAAGCAGTGCATTTCCTAATTCAGTATCAATACAAATTCCTTCTTCTTTAACCTTAAGTGCACATGCATCTATACCTGCATTGGCCTGGCGTGCCTCCTGAAGACCAACCATCCCCACTTCCGGGTAATCCTCCAAATGACAGTGCTCCTCAAAGCGTGATTCATCCCCCATACCCAGAACCACACCCATAGAAATCTCACCTGTAGCTGCGTGGGGCCCTTCTATCTCCACAATTTTATTGTTG
>Ga0334898_1001004_pt1 | contig 36234 bp, 33 predicted proteins | sample GraSluR3_MG_10_FD_207228 | JGI IMG/M metagenome (GOLD analysis project Ga0334898, IMG submission 207228) | Sludge microbial communities from methane-producing bioreactor in Wageningen University, Netherlands - Granular Sludge_3_08-R3 | ecosystem: Engineered > Bioreactor > Anaerobic >... | reverse complement strand
TGGCCCGGGGAGTTCCTGGAGAACAATCCCATGTGGCTGTCAACGAAGGATTGTACGATTGATCAAGAGGCAATTGTCCGAGGGGATTGAGAGTAGGATCCCAAGCTTGGGTAATTGTTTTGGCTTCAACGGAAAACGGAGCACTTCCTTGTTCGTCCATCGCAATCAGTTGAACACTGGTAATGGAACCATCTTCAGGAATCAAATCTCGAAGTGCTGGAAAGCGTAGATACGTATCGGTTTTCCAAGTACTTCCTCCCTGGGTATAGTGGGTAAGTGTCATCTGTTCATAGGATTGATTTCCATTTTGATCAAAGGAGGAGCCTCCTGCATACAGACACAAAGACAGAGGAGTTGCGACTCCTCCAAAACCTTGGGGGGTATCTTTGTTGGAGGAAGAACATAAATATTTCTCATAAAATCCAATCGAAGAAGTGGGTTTGGAAGTAGGTTTGGAGGGTGAAGGTTCTTTGTCATCCCACCCTCCACGATCATTTTTCACATGAATGGCACGTGGATAGGTTTTGGTTTGATAGATACCGGAGGGAGTGACATACTTTTTACTATTCTTGGTTCGCTTTGCAATCATTTCTTTGGGGGCATTGGTTCGAGCCTCTTCTTCCTGCTGTTGCATTCGCAGCAAGGCTTCCGGAGAGGGAGGGGGAGAGGAAGGCAAGGGACGAAGAGACGGCGACGAAAGAGAAGACGAAAGAACAGAAGCAAAGGTGGATACGGGAAGTACGGTGAAGAAAAGAAGACAACTGACAAACAATGCGATCAGTTTTTGATATTTATGACGATTCTTTTTTCCTTGCCAAGACAATAATGCAACACCATCATTGAAACGAAAACTAAAATTCCTTACACTTAACTTGACCAATTTCAAATCTCCTTATGAAGGAGAATGCTATTTGTTAGAAAAGAGAATCAGTAGGGTGGGCAGGGCTGGAAAAAGATACGATGGCAGAGAGCCAAAACGGCAGACTAAAAACTCCTTTTTTCCGGTCATTGAACAGTTTCAATTTTACTTTTGTAAACAAATTAGTTTCTCCCAAAAAATTGTAATTTATTGTTAATTTGAGAATACTCGCGAAATACACAAAGTCAAGAAAAATAGAAACAATTTTTGGTTTATTTTTGTGACCCATTTTTCGATTGAAAATATAGCCGTAGAGGATGTTTTCGTAGCAATGAAACCTCATCTACGACAAAAGTAGAAAAGAGGAATTTTTAAATCGGTTTAGTGATAAAGGTTATTAGCTCTTTCAATGGTCTTTCGTCAGTAGGCGATAAAATCATCGCATTAATATAATCACGTTTGGTTACTTGATTAAACTGTACATGATATCCTGCATTGAAAGCAATATCTTCAACAAGCAACCTTAATACTCTCCCGTTACCCTCTCGAAAAGGATGTATTGTATTAATCTCAATTTTAAATCGAGTAATTTCTTCACAAAATAAAGTCTGAGAAAGATTGTTGAAATAGGAATTGTTTTTCAGTTTTTCAAACTCTTTATTTAATTCCTGATCAATATACTCTGGATAGGCAAACATGAAGTCATTTTTGCTAATTCTAACTGTACGATATTTACCAGCCCAGGAATAGATGTCTTGAAACAGAAAAAAATGAATCCTTTTAATGTACTGAACAGAAAAATCTATACTATTGTACAATGGATTTTTTTTTAGCTGAGACATACGGAGTGAAACTATCTCATGTTCTTTTTTTTCCAGCAGAACCCTATTGTGAATGTCAAGTTTATTGATTAAAACTGATGTTTCGGGATAACAGTACTCATTGTCTTGAGTTGCATAATCATTCTTCACAGATAACTTGTTTGATTGCATCTTCTGGAGATAGTTTACCCTCAAGTATCATTTTACATCTTTGTAAAGCCTTTTTGGATAAAGTATATCCCTCTAAATATGAAGACGCATTAATGGCTTCCAAATCGTATTCAATTGAACGCGAGTTTTTTGAACATAAATTTCTTTTCATCATACTATAATTATACCATGAAAACTGGAGTTTAAAACTTTTTCATGTGGCAAACAATTCAAAAAACATTCACAATTGGGTTATGGATAACTTAATCACACTATTCATTGACAACCCCAAAACTAAAAGCATTTTCATTCGACAAGCTGAAATTCGGTGCCATCGGTTCTCATTTTGTAAAGGGTGTCTCTTCCCATGCGGTACATATCATCTCCAAATACCTTTTTGGTACAATAAATCCACTCTCCCACGACATTGATTTGATTAAAATCTCCTTCCGCCAATACCGTATATTTGGTACCATTGGTACGGATTTTACAAAGTTTACGAACATCATTTTCTTCGTTCCAAAAATAAATCCAATCCCCTACAACATTCATGGGACCAGTTTCACCCTTGTACACTACTGTACGTTCTGTACCATCAGTCCGAATTTTGCATAGCTCTGTCCTTGCATTCGCCCCATTGTCCAAATGTTTCACATAATAGAGCCAATCCCCTGCAACAAGCAATCCCCATACTGAATTGTCGTGTAGACTAGTAAGATCAGTACCATCTGTTCGTATTTTATACAGCTTTTCGCCTCCAAAAGAGTCACTGTAATAGACCCAATCCCCTACTACATTGATAAACGTTGCATTGTCTTCACCCACAAGAGTTTTATCTGATCCATCAACACGTATTTTGTATAACTCACCCCTATGACTTACATTGCTGTAATAGATCCACTCTCCTTGAATGGCTGCTATTCCCACGTTGACGATATTTCCAGTAGTATTGCCATAGGTGTTGATTGCAGGAATTTTCTCTTCATTATTATTGATTGTGTTTGATTTTTCTTGGCTACAACCGAAAGAACAGATGGCAAGGGAGAATAATAACAATAAGCAAATACTGGTTGCAATACTTCTATTTGTGAAAAACTTACCATTCTTAACAACGAGATTGGTATACTTCGTACCATACACTTGATCTTTCTTTTGCAAATCACATAGTTTCTTCATATTCTACCTCTCTTTCAATACCTTAAAATCGTAAACAGACCACGAAAATGATTGAAACAAGGGCTTCATTTTGCTATTACTCCTTCTTCTGTATCGAATACTCTGATACATAATATATCCATGGTCGGAGTCTTTTTTTCGTAATAGAGAGCTTGTTTTGCATTGGTTTGGTTAGCAATGTGTTTGTATCATTGTTCATGCTGATCATATACAAGGTATCTCCGTAGCTAGCAATGTTTTGTACCCAATCATCTATACAGATACTCGGATAAGAGGCTTCTTGGTATGTTTTATTCCCAGCTGCTACTTGATCAACATCCTGTGCATCTGTTGCAGTGTATGTACTGTATTTGACTTCTCCCTGTTTCGAAAGAATGAATAGCAAACTGGAGCATTCTGGTTCTGATGAAATGTTTGGATTGGTACGTTTTAACACAGGGCAGGCATTCACTTCGTCAATCTTTTCACTGTACGTCGTGGTAGTTAATACAAGATGATCTTGGTGCAATTGGAATTGCACAAAAGCAGGAGCATAAAAAGTGCTCGGTTTCACTCCAAGGTAAGCTGGTTCAGCGCTTTGACCCCCCAAATACGTTCCCCATAGATAGGAGTGATCCATTGTGAAAGTCTCAATAAATAGGTCGGTTTCCCCTGCTATTGCAGGTTGAAATGTATGCTCGTGGTTGGGTAAGAAATGAGTATCCGTATACCCCACAAGATATACAGCGTCATCGTCACATTGGAGATGAGTTAGATATACAGTAGGTAAAAGAGGGGTTTGTTCAATCCATTCTATAATGCCGTCTCTGGTTAGACAAAATAGAAAAAGCTGCTTTGTTTCTTCATTGTCTTGACGCCATTCCAAAGTTCCACCAAAAAACAGATGATTATTGTTTGACTGAAAACAATAAAGGTCATTGGGTTTAACAAACACACTTTCATAGCCATCAAAATGTTGAGAATCCAACGGAAATGGAATCGTTTGTTTCCATTGAAAGCCATCTGTGAAAGAATAATTCCGTAGATCCCAAGATCGATCATCTCTTTGCTCTGTAACAACGTAAACTCCTTCATGATCGATCCAAAACCTTCCAATGTACGGTTCGATTGTGTATTTCGCTACCGAAATTGTTTCCCCAGTAAAAATATCAAGAATGTTCACGCAAATTCTTATTTGGTGGATATTTGAAACACACACAATGGTGTTTGAAGATGGGACTAATTTTGTTTCAGTGCACTCGGGAAGCATCTGAATCCATTTCAAAGTTCCTTGCTTTGATAAACATGCAACGTACCCTTTCTCATCGTCAATTGTTGTGGACTCTTCATCCAACACGTGGAGTTTGTTTGAAACTCCTGAGAAGTACACGTTTTCCAACTCATCAACGATAGCATTATCAATAGAAGTATTTGTACGCGAATGATCCGTTGGTTGCATGTCAATAACGCGGTGCCACTCATATTGTTGATTTGCATTCAAGCGAATAATGTGAACACACTCGCCTTGTGCTTCAGAAGAAGTAATATCCCTCGCATTGAGCATTGCGATCACATACAATCCAGTTGAAGTAGGAATAACCCTAGATGGAGCTGATGGATAATGGCCATGTGTTTGGGATTCTACGAGATGATTAATAAATATATTTCCATGCCCCAGCAATGTTTTGGATTCCAAAAAGCAAGAAGAGGATTCTTGAGTGGGAAATGTTATGATAGAAATAGAGCTATCTTTTTGACAATGTGTAATCCCGCACATCAACACAAGAGAGCATAATAAACAAACAATTTTACACATTACTACCTCCAGAAATTATGGGAGAACCAGATAAGCTACATACTGGAATGTGTAGATATTTCCTACAACATGCCGAAAAGATCGGAACTCATTCAAGATGATAAACAAATCATCAGAGATAACTCTGGGTCTCAGCTTTGGAATATTTAATGTCATTTGAACCAATAGATCTCTTTGCCAGTTTCTTCCTGCGGGAAATGATTCATCAACATTTCGAGCAATCTGCTCAAAAATCCTTTCTATGCCATTATACATATGATGGAGGTTTAGAGCAGTTGAATCGTAGTAGCAATCGTTATTTTCAATTTTAGCTTTGTTCCAAGCTTCTTCCGCTTTTTGCATAGATCGTTTCACAAAGGATAACTCTTCAATAATCCGTTCTTTTAAAACCAGGTATTTTGAGTTCACAATAGCCTTCCTTTTGTAATCACTTTGCTGTAAAACTCCTCAGATATATCATTTATATCAATAAGATGAAATGGTTCTCCATCTGTAATATTCTCAATTTCCAACCAAGCTTTAAAATATTGTTTGGGATCTAAACCTTCTACAACGATATCTATATCAGAGTGATCATGAAACCAATCAAAATCTAAAAGAGATCCAATGAGAAATACTTTCTGTACAGAAAACTTCTTGTACAGCATGGAAGCAATCATCTCGGTCATTAAAAGGAAATCTTGAAATTTCTTTTTTAAAAGATCTTTCTTCTCATGTTCACTTTGATCAAGATAATAACGATACTCGCTCCATTTGGCATCAGATGGTTTTAAAAATGACTCACTCATAGCCTCATTATACAGAAAAACAGGCTTTTTCACAAGAAAACAATAACCTAATCAGCAAAAATTGCCTGCAAATAGAGAACAGAGTTTTCTACACTTCTAATGGATTGGTTACAAACCCTTGTTTTAACAAACTACTATCAAATGATGCAACACTAGAAAAAGCCCAACATAGACCTACGTTGTTCCACCACTCATCAGGTACAGCTTGGGACTTAATTGGAGTTATACAACAATCCAACGTAAAAAACTTGTTAATAATCATATTATTTTTATCTGAGCTCCTTATTCTTTAGTGGAGTCCGAAAATCCAGGGATAAAGAAAAACCATCAACAAAGACCATAAAAGATAAATGGGGAGATACGTTGCAATCCACACAGTGGAATTGGGTTGTTTTGCCTTTTTCAATAGCCATTTGAGTTCATGATACAATAATCCGCCGATGTTTACGGTTAAGAGGATATTCATACCAATCAATGCCATACGATTGGGGGTAAAACCATCTTGGAATAAGCGAAATAACACAGCTGCCAATGCAATAATTCCGATCAAAAAGCCTCCCCCAAGGAAAATGGACAACACTACATTGACAAAATTCTTTACGATGGCATCTCGGTTTACAATCACATATGTGGAAAGAGTCACTATGACAAACAACAAAACATTGATTGTAATCAAGTAATCACGATCTTCAAAAGGATTTCGGATTCGCAAAAGAATCAGAGCTAAGAAAGCAATCACTACAATAGTAAACAAGGGAGTAAAACCACGAACCAATACAGCTAACAAGTTGTTTTTCACATTTCTTTTTAGAACTAAAAAAACTGCCACAATGGGGCATCCAATCGCACCAAAGATAGCTACCCATCCTACCATAATATCTGATACATTAACATTAATGGTTTCAAATAAGAACATCGTTAATACGCTCAGAATGAAACCTGCTAAGAGTATAAGAACGGTGGTGATCAATACTTCGCCATTCAACTGAATGAATTGAATCCGTTTCTGTAAGTCCTTGTACTCTCCATTTGCCCAAGCAATACCACCTGCAATCCAATACAGGAAGGGTACGTGCAAACAGGCTAAAATAAGAGTATCAGAAATGGGATCTATCTTCCCAGGAAATACATAATTAGGAAGCAGATTGATATAGGTCAGACTGATAGCGATCATTCCTAAAGTAATCCACACTACTTTTGGAGATATGTTTTTCCGAAGGATGATATAGAGAATAGCTAGACCTGGGAGGAAAAAAGCAGTGATATTGCGCATATAATACATCGCATCTGGGTCCTTATTCCAAAGAAAAAAAGATGGGAAAAAATCGGGTAGTTTTGCAAAAAATCCCCCTAATGCGATTAACAGGCATATAAACAAAATTGGCATCATGGTTTTCCAGAAGCTTTGTTTAATAGCATTGCCATCCCGATAAGGATCATCCTCAGCGGGAGATTCAATAGCGAAAGCATCCAATTGTTTTTCTACAGAAGATTGTACCGATGAAGCTGGCCCTAAACGTTCCTTCCATACTCGTAACAATAAACTGTCTGGGTTTTCTTTGAAAAGAATCTCAAACACTTCTTCGAATTGCGATGGATTTTCACGATACAAAAGTTCCATCGTATGTGGATCATTCATGGCTTTCAACATACGTTTTTTCATGTTAAGCTCCATAGTGACAGTTTTAACGTCAGTACACTTCAGTAGAAATGCGGTATAGATTCATGCGAGATTGATGAGGGGGTACGCCGTAATAGTATGCGTGATCCTTGGAAGACCAGAATGGAGTCTCCTCATCAGGCGAAGTATCGTTTCCTTTTTGTAATAGTTCATCAGAAAACATAAACAAACTCATTGGAGTCACTTTCAACTGTTTCCATTTCCATGCAGATTCTTCATCATGAAAAGTTGCCACATAGGTTTGTCCGTTGACAATGGCATCCCACAATACAATTCCTTTTGATATGGGGTTGTATTGAAGTACAGGATTACGCATCTTCACATCGAAAGGAACTTTTAAAGTTTCCTTTTCTTGGAACGAGAGTGTATCACCGGTGAAAGCTGCTGTATAGAAATGTAGAGTATTGGTTGTATCCATTAACAGCAGTGTATCGCCAGACAATTCCCAAGAATGAAAAGAAGGGAAACTAGTTTGAATGGGATCAAATTTAAGTGCATCTTCAGTAATCTCTGCAGAATAGAAGTTTCTATAAGCATCCAATGCAAGCAGGTATTCTTTGTTCGTATTCGGTTCGTGACAATATTTTATTGTTGTGAAATACTTATCGTCTTCAATAGAGTATTCTTTTAGGATATCATCCCCACGCACAACTTCAATAACAGTCTGTGAAGATTTGATGGACACGGGCTGAAAACGTCTTTTTACATAGATTACTTCTATTGAATTTTCTTCTTCGGAATCTTCCATATGGGTTGTTGAGTCTTTGTCAGGGTCAAGACTGGTGGTATTGTCCAAACCTTGGTGGTCAACAAACCGAATGTCAGCCTCTTCCAAACAAAGGGGCTCTGATTTCTCCGTCAATAGATAGATATCAAAGTTTTGGCAGTTCATACACATGCTTTGAATGATACGAGTTTCAGAGTTTTTAGACGGCACCCATGAAGGGTTAGAAGCTGGTATATATTTTTCAAATTTCCATATATCCAACACATAGAAGGTTTCATTGGTGATTGGATGGATGAATTGATGCAGCTTTTTTGATTGTTCATGAACTGCATAATAATTTGCATAGGTAGTTACCGTTTGGTTGTTTAGTCCAAGAGTAACGACTGCACCTGTGGCTGTAACAACTGCATCAGAAAAAAAGAAATCATGAGGAACGTTCCTCTGATATGCCAGTTGATACTTTACTTCTTCGACTTTGGTGGAAACCGAAAAGTCCTTCGATTTTTCTGCTGAATATTGACTACAATTCATCATTAAAAAAGGTAGAAACACAACCATAACAACAAAAAACGAAACCCATCTTCTCATTTCATTGCTCCTTATGGAAAAACTTTCCATTTAATGCCACTTGGTAAACTATTTTCAACAACACACTAAAAGGCATTGGATTTCTCATCCATTCCCATGATTACGCTGTATTACATGCAGCTTGGATCTCGGTACTTGTCAGTTATAACTTTATAATTCTCGTGGTGAATCTTGTCCCATTCGGTTTTCTTGTAATGAACTCCCTCTAGGCTTCTGTTAATAAGCTTTGGATCGTATTCTTGGAAATGATTCGAGTCAGCCCATTCTTTATATTCTTCATGATCGGGGTGTTTTGAATCGTTGTAAGCATCGAGAAATTCATAAAACATAAAAATTCCTCCCACATCTTCAGGTGGGGCGGTATTTTCCCCATCCAGCAAAGTGGGATACCCGAAATAATAATCGAAAACAATATCTTCCAAAGTAATCGTAAACTCCCAATTGTCACCAAAATCGTATGTATAGGGGATTGTTTTGTATTTCTCCAAATAGACATCCACTTTTCGATTGCTGGGTAAGTATGTGGGAATTTCCAACAATGCAATTTGATTTTTTTGGAATTGGGACATTTCTTTTGGCAATGCCTTTTTCGCTTTTTTCATTTTCTTTTTGTATTCGATATAATCTTTGTGCTCTTGATATGCATTCTCATCATTGGTTACCATCAGAGGTTCTTGCCTAAGATCAAAGTCATAAAGGTGGTATGGATCAAAAGGGTAGCCACTTTGGAAATTCGTTACATTTTGTATGATATCGTGCAGTCTTTTAAATGTAGCATCTGCAGGGAATATGACTCGTCTCCAAACAAGGGGATTGGATTCATTTAGTTCAATCTTGACAATATAGGCTTTCATATTTCACTCCTTCATGTATGCATTACTACCCTCAATTTTACAAATATCAATACATATCTCAATAGGGAATGAATAATTCGAATAGTAAGCACAGAAAGGAATTACATTTTGCTTACAAGAAAACTACTTTTCCAATATCCATGAAACCTTTAACTAGTTTGATGAGTACTATAAGTGTAGTCCCTCTTAAAAGTTTGTCCGTCCCATTTCTCCTTTCTTGGGACGGATTTTTTCCTCCACCTGGGATGTGTTTCTTTTCATAATCCAGTACAGCGAAAGATTTTTTGCATAAAGCCCAAACAGAAGCTGAGAAAATTGAGGATGTGGAAAGCAAAGAACTAATCACAACAGATTTACAAGAGATTGAAAACAGATTGAAATAAGCTGTTGATATCAAAAAACCCGAGGACTTTGATATCCTCGGGCTTACTATTTATAGGAGAAAGAAGGTTTAATCTTTCTTACTCCTAGTATACATGTTACGAAATGAGAGTGAAGTGTTTTGCTGTTTATTTCGTGTTACAGAACAAAGGACAGAAAATTCTCTGGAGTGACCACTTCAAGAGAACTTTCAGGATATGTCTCTAAAAAAGTTTTGCTTCCTTTTGATGGATTCTTACTTTTCCATTTAAATTCATACCCGAAAAGGTTACCATCTCTTTCTTCAATATAATCAATTTCTTTTTGATCCCAGGTTCTCCAGAAGAAAGAATTTGCATAGATAGATGAGTATTCTAGTTTTTTCATTCTTTCGATAAAAAGAAAATTTTCCCACAACGAACCAACATCGTTACGTATAGACACTTCGTTGAAATTGGCGATTAAAGCATTGCGAATACCATTATCAAAGAAATAATACTTCCCCTTTTTCGTGATTTCTTTTCGTAAATTTCGGCTAAATCCTCGTAAATTGAAGATTAAGAAAGCCTTCTCGAATAAGTCTAAATATCGCCCTACCGTTTTTTTGTCAAGACCAATCGTCATTCCGATCTCTTGATGTGACACTTCATTGCCGACTTGAAAAGCTAGAAGACGAAGCAAGTCATGAAGAACTGCAGACCCCTTGACGCGCTCAAGTTCAAGAATGTCTTTTAATAAAAGAGAATGAACAATCTCATGTAAAATTTCAACCTGATCTTTTGTAGATGACTGCGTGATAACTTCTGGGTAAGAACCAAATATCAATCGTTTAGAGAGCTGTTCACGTAATTCAAACATAGTATAGTGTTGATTTAATTCTTTTTGTGAAATCGGATACAATCGTAAAGTTCGTTTACGGCCTACCAGGGGTTCGCCTATCTTGTTTTGTAGATCAAACGACGCTGAACCAGTTGTTATCACTTTAAGAGATGGATTATGATCAACCATGATTTTCAATCCATACCCAATAAATGGTACACGCTGCGCTTCGTCAATGACAAATAAGTCAACACCTTGAACCAATTCAGCAATGGATTGAATGCTTTGAGAACCAAGTGCTTTTTGTATCGTAATATCATCTCCAGAAACAAAACGGTAATGTAGTTTCGTGGTATTTAAGTAATGCTGAATCAATGTCGTTTTTCCAACTCTTCGTGGACCATAAACGACGAGTACTTTTCCTGGATCTATAAAGGAATCAAGATCATCATAAACACGTTGTATTATCATAGCATTATCTTACCATTATCCCTGTAATTGTCAAATTTCAGGGATAGTATTTCCTCGTAATTGTACGATTTGGGGGATTTCATTTGGAATAAAAATCCTTTACTACTTCTTTGTCCCTTTTTCTTGGTGGATGGGTAATTCAATGAAAAAGGTAGATCCTTTTCCAACCATAGATTCTGCCCATATCTTACCGCAGTGATGGTCCACAATTTTCTTGACAATAGACAAGCCCAATCCTGTACTTCTTTGACCATTTGTTTCTGTAGAATGAAGCTTCACAAAACTTTGGAACAAACTTTTTTGATCATCGGGTTGAATCCCGATTCCTGAATCCTCTATTTCAATGCGAATTTTATTTTCTTTTGCAAAAGGAACAACTCGAATTCGCACAAACCCACTTTTTGTATATTTAACAGCATTGTTTGCCACATTGATAAACAACCGAACAATTTGATTCCGATCCATATCCATGTGCGGGATAGAAGAAGGTTCGCAATTCATGGGTTACCACATTCACAAAATGATCTTTCATTTGTACTATTTTTTTCTCTTCTGTTGTATCTCTGCAAATCAGACAAAAAAGAGATCCGCCCTGAAGATGAATAGGGATAGCTGTCACTTGAATGTATCGATGGTTACCTTGCTTATCTTTAATCTCCACATCCCATATCTCTGGATTCTTTTGCAGCTGTTTGTAATGCAGAATTCGTTCTCTGAATTCGCTGCTATGAAAAGATTTCTCTTGGTGTACCGGTGTGATAGAGTTCTGGAAATCCCACAGGGACGAGCCTATCATTTCTTTACGTGAAAACCCAAATATTCTTTCTTGGGCTTGATTCCATTCAATAATTTGATATTTCTCATCGGCAATTAAAATCCCATCATAGGCTTGTTCAATGGTTTCTCTAAATTGTTGCTCGCTACTTACCAGAGCTTAATGGCTTTTCCATTTTTGCAAAGCCAGAGCTGCTAAATCCCCAAATGCTTCACAGATGCTAGCGTCTTCTTTTGTAAAATCAGTGTGTATTAAACAGAATATAGGAAGAAAAAAACAATTTTTTTACTATTGAAAATTCGATAAAAAAAGGAAGCCTGAGATCAATCAAGGGACCTCAGGCTTAAGAGCTAATAAAAATGAGTGACCATTTCCATTGCTCAAATTACACTCATTTTATTCAAACAAGAAAAAAAGTAAACCCTTCTGTTACATTTTAAACAATCCGAGTATTATCTACGCAAAGTAAGAATACTCGCGAGTTTTTTTAACGAATGTTGAAAATACTCCACTCCCAAGAAGACTTCTTGTACATAGTTATGGTATTATTGGTCGCAACGATCCACCTCTTCCAACAAACGGAGTGCGATTTCATCCGGGTTGTTTTCATCCCAATCGTGCGAAGGGAAAAGTGTATGCCACAAGGAAACAAAGGTTCCTGTAATAAACTCTTTATAGACAGTTTTTTCTGCTTCGCTCATTTGGCTCTGACACTCTTTCAATGTATCTGCAATATCATCGCTAGAAAATGTCAATCGAGTAGTTCCCAGATACAATGCACAAGATACAATCAAACCGTTTGATTTTGCATTATCCAGAAGCCACTGCAGGGCTTTTTGAAGAGACATGCGATATTTTTTAATCGCTCTTCCAGATTCCACCATACCCAGAACAAACATAGCAGTAGCTCTTGTTCTGTCGCTGCCAGGTCCCACCGAACCATTGGCATTTTGCAAAAGAACAGCATTTCGGATTGCCATTTCTAGTGGGTCAATAGAGCTGGCATCTTGTTGCGCAAATGGTTCCAACAATTGATGGGAATGCGAGGCTGTATGAACCGGTGATTTCATGAATTCACAATAATCTTCTAAAGAAGCACCGCTTTTCCTATTTCTCATAACTGACATTGGTGCAGAAAAGCCATCCACTCCGGCATTTCCTAAGTCATAACGTGGGGCTCCTTCGCAAGGTGTATCCATATCCCATCCTCGAGGTGCAGAAACAGGAATTTTTACAAACGTAGGCATTCCCTCTACCTTTTCTTCCCTGGGCATAACAGCCACTAAGGAAGTGAATGTTGACAATACATTGTACTGCACAGAAAGCTCAACAATTTCCTTTTCAAGTCGGCTACTCCGAGTTTGACCCCGTGTTGGAAGCAACGATTCGAGAAGTCGTATTTTCTCAAGTGCCCACCAGGCGGACAGTCGTTCAAGTCCTTGTACGGTATCCAAGGGGGGTGAAACTATGGGTATAGTAGTTTCCTTTCCATTTTGTAGGCATTGAAAGTGCAATGTACCCAGTGGTTTTTCCTCAGGATGTTTGTGTAAAAATTGGTAAAATTCCCCACTAAAAAGCCTTCGGGGAACAAGAGGAAATACTTCTACCTCCGTTCCTGCTTCGTCCAGAATTTTCCCATTCGCATAATGGGGGCTGTGGATTCTACCGAATTGCCGTAAAACTTTGTCGTCGATCATTTCTCCCGGGTATATATATTCTGGTAGACCATTACCTACTGCTGCAAGTCCATCCAAAAAGGCTTTGTTTACAGCAGTATCAATCCCAAAAGGATACAGTTGCAAATCGTCTGCATGGTCTTTCACCATCTTTATAATGTTGTCCTCATCAATGACTTGGCCATCCGTAAACAAGAGTACGATGTTATCATGCTTTGAATGCATTTTTTGAAGAATGTATTCCAAAGGCTTATAAATCTCTGTTCCACCACTGGCATAAATTGCATCAATCCAATCATCCGCTCTTTTCAAATTCATTTCATGAAAAGGAATGGGCCTGTGAGACAAGAAATCAAATTTTTCATTGAACGCTACTAGCATGAATCGATCGTTTTCGGATAACTGGCGAAGACAAAGCTTCAGGGCCAATTTGGCTTGCTCCATTTTTTCCTGCCCCATCGAACCAGAATGATCCAGGATAAAAGCATATAGTCGTTCTTTATCCTCAGAAGGCTCAAAGGCAATAGAAGGATGCATTTGAATCAAGGAAAACTTCTGATCGGGAGAAGTAAGAATCAGTGCATTTTCTGGCATGGAAGAGTCTTGCAATGCTATGGTAAGAATGATATCGCTATCCGGCACTTCTTTGGTTGTAGCCAGAGCAATGTGAGCTTGATACAAATCTTTGGTTGCCAAACTGTCATGGGAAGTAGCAGCTTGTTTCATCGATACAGAAATAGGATGAGACGGAGAAGAGATTTGTTGGATAGGTCGCAACATGCAAAGATCCAAATCCATCTGAAGCTTCGTGTCATTTGGAGCTATATAAGGTTGTTTTCGATAATCCTCTGGACCAGGATCTGAAGTATATCGAGGTGCAATCACAGTAGGAATTTGCCATCGCAAGGATTGACCCTCATCTTCCCATGGTAACTCTTGCAAATACTGCAGCTCAATCGTCACTGTTTCTCTGGGGGCGATATTCCCAGCAGACAGTTCTAATATATCTTTTCCAACGGCTTCTACGATGGCGGCACTGTCTCCTTTCATAATAGAGTCATCGTACTCTTTGTATGCTTCTTCGGTTTCCATAATTTCACTTCGAATCACGCGTGCCCCAATTTTCATTGTAAAACAGCATATTTGTGCATCGTGAGGAACAGGAAACATATAGTTAAACTCCAAGTTTTTGGACGATTGATTTCGATACATCTGTAGCAATTGTACTTTAGCTCGATTGTGTAGAAGTTGTCCTTGAACATGAATAGAAGACAAACCGAATGAATTCATCATTACCCTTCCTTTTTTTGGTGAAAATACCAAGACACGATTTCTTCTGCTTTGTCAGTAGCACTTGAATCATCACTTTGAAAGTGAATCTCTAGTCCTTTATCGAGTGCAATACGTTGCCAGCAAACTCCTTTTACGGGTTTTTCTCTCCAGGCTTCTTGATTTGGTAATACATCTTCCTTCAGACAAGCTTGCACTTCCTGTAAATTCAGTTTCTGTAAACGTTTACGAATTTCTTCTAAGGGGAAAAAAGCTTTTTGCCACTTCTTGATCAAGAGAATGCGATAATAATGCTCGTCAGAGTAGGTTGTTCCCAGGCCTGCACCCTCTGATGGCGGGAGAAGCCCTCGTGAAAGATAATAGTGGATCGTACGCCGGCTCACATGTAGAGCATCCGACAATTCCTTAATTCGATAGATATTCATAGGCATCACACCCTTCTTTGTAGTTATTATAGCTTTATTATATAACGTAACGTTTTGGTGTCAACTTAAAAAGAAAAAACCTTCAATTTTTATTTTCTTCTTGGTATGTATATTCGCTATATGCAAAAGGCAGCATACAAAGGGATCGTTTTGATATTGTTTTCAAAGCCAAAATTCCTCGTTGACAATTTTATAGCATATTTCGGTTCATAACTACTCATATAGACCTTTAAACTCTTTGCTTGTGAATTGTCAGTACTTTTTACTTCGATAGGAACCACATTTCCTTCTTTTTGAAGAACAAAATCGATCTCTGCTCGATTGCCTGATGTCCAGTAATAACAAGTGTAGCCATTGCTTTTCAATTGCGAAAGAACATAGTTCTCTGTCATTCCTCCTTTAAAATCATCCAGTTCATTCGATTCATATAAAATACTCTCTGGTACAATATCTTTCTTTGCACACAGAAGACCCACATCACTGATGTAAATTTTAAAAGCATCAATATCTTTATAGTTCTCTAGTGGCAAACGAGCTTGTTCCACTTTAAAAATTTGTGTTACAATCCCTGCTAGAGTAAGCCATTCAATAGAATTTTCGAATTCTGAAGCCCGTCCCCCTTTTTTCACCAATTTATACTGAAATCGGGTATTCTTTTTTGAAAGTTGAACCGTAACACTACTATAGGTTTGTCTGGTTTTCTTAATCTCATTCTCCACATTGTATTTACTCATATCATCCAAATAGCCTTGCAGAATCATATCTTGAGTATTACGAATAAGTATAAAGTCCTTTGTATCGATATATTGCTTCACGCATTCCGGCATTCCGCCAACCAATAGATACAACCGATAGTACTGAAGCAACTCCTTGTGAAGAACTGTCGGCATAGGTTGGTCAACAGAGAAACATTGTCGTATTGTATAAACCAACTCCTCTTCTCCAAGAGCCATTAAAAACTCTTCCATATTCATTGGATACATTGTTTTCATATCCACTTTTCCAACAGGAAATGAATACTTCTTTCTGTTTACAGCTACTCCCAGTAAACTTCCACAAGCAACAATATGGTATTCATTCGCTTGTTCTTGAAAATATTTCAAAGCAGTTAAAGCTCTCTCACAAAGCTGTATTTCATCGAAAACAATCAATGTTTTTTCCTTCACAATCGTTTGTTTACACACCCGTGAAAGCAAGGGGATCAAGTAAGACGGTTCAATACTCTCAGAAAAGGTTTCTCCAATTGCTGGATTGGTTTCAAAATTGAAGTAGGCAACGTTTTCGTACTCCTCTCTTCCAAACTCCAAAATCGAATACGTTTTCCCAACTTGTCTAGAACCCTGCAGTATGAGAGGTTTTCTATATCGATTTGTTTTCCATTGATGTAAAAATAACCGTATTTTTCGTTGCATTGTATACATTCCTTATCATGTCGTGCAAATTATTGTGTAATATTATACTATAGTCGTATTATTTTCATAGCACTTTTTGGGTTAATTTACATTTTTCTGCATGACTTTTTTCTACCGCCTTTTTTTATGTTGCATAAAGGCTCATAGAATAAGAAACGAGGAAGAAATGTATCCGTTTCTCCACTAACTAGTATTTTATCCCCATTACTGGAGAAAAACAAACAATTCAATAAAAAAGTGGTAAGTATCTCGTGCATTTCCATGAAATAGTTTATTTCGACTATACTCGAAACTGTATTGTTTTTTACTACTTTTTCGAGTACAAGCAAATGATTCGAAAATTTTACGAAATATAAGCCCTAATCATCCTTCACTTCATTATACTTAACTCTAGCTTTTAATTGTGGAAGTATAAAACGAACTCCCAAGTTATCTGATGGTGAAAGTTTGAGTATTTTTTTGGCATTATCAGCTGCTTCTTCAAAGCGATCCATTGCCCATAAAACCAGAGACTCGCCATACAAAGCTCGTAAATAGGGCCTATTATCAATCAGTCCCCAGGGAAGGCGACCTTTGAAGTCACTTCCCAAAAAGAATTCCCCCATAGCCACTCCTACTTGATAGTTCCTATAGGAACGTAAAAAGAATGGGGATTTCGGAGAAGATCCATAAAACCGGAAATTTCCTAAATGCACATAAGCGTCAATGCAACGAAGATCCTTTTCCAGTGCCTTGTAAAGAATATGAAATGCTTCGTCCCATTGCCCTTGATTCTTAAAATCCACTGCCACAATGATGGGATCTTCTGTAAAATCTTCATTTGCTCCAGGAAGCACTTGTTCCATTTCATATTCCTGACGGGGAAATTTATGTACCGGCAAAGGTTCAAGTCCCAAAGCAGGAATATCAATGCGATGACTCGCAATGTCTCCAGCAATAAACTGTGTGTTTCCAAATTTCCATTCCCTTGTAACGTTTACTTCAAAAATCTCTCCTTCTACCAATGGATCGAGTATTTCCTGGGTGCCACGCCATACAATTTTTTCTGTACTTAAAAGTTTGTACGCTGTAATCGTATTCCATCCAGCATTAATCGCAACCAGTTCCATGATGCCTCCTTTGCTTGGTTTGTGTAGTATTATACGAAAATTGCAAGGTAACGAGAACCAAGGGTAGACAAAAAGTATTCAAGCTTTAAAAGGGTTTTTACATATGTATCCATACAAATGACTTTACGTCGATGTCCCGGGACATCGACCGTATAATTCACAGTAAAGGAGCCATTATTGCCATACGAAAGCCATCGGGCTTTTTTCATCAGAAAAAGAGAATAGTACGCCTCCATATATTCCAAAATTTCACGAATAAATAAACTATTCACAGAAGCACCTGAAAAAGGATCTCGATATTGTAAATCGTGGATTATGCGTGAATCTTGTCCGATTTCCCAGTGCCATCCTGTAGCACCGCTATTGTGGATGGTGAAATAGGTTTTATCATCTTTTTGAATGGTTCCGAATGCATTCATTCTTGCTACCCATTTCATGTTATTCTCTGAGATTCTACCGAACAAAAAAAGTAGTGGTTGCTCATATTCAGTATATGTTTGTATCCAAAAATAATCTGGATGGTCTGAACTAACAATAATACTGGCTTTATCAGATATATCCCAAAGGTGGCTATGTTTCCGATAGCTTAACAAAGACCAATTTTCAGTTAAAACCACAAGATATCTTCCATCACTTTCGTCTGCAATACGGAGTAAAAAATAACATTTTCCATCTGTTTGTTGTACTACATCAAAGGAATAAATGTGAGTAATCAGTAGGTCATTTTCATGTTCGGGTGACAACGTTAGTCTCCAAATAGAGGTGATATCGGGATAAAAAAATCGTTGAAACTGAATCCCGGTAAAGGGATCATTCCCCTCATCCAGATAAGATAAGAATTTTTGCAAATAGTCGTTGCGTAGTTGACAATACCCAAGCTCCTTCTCATTCAACTCCTGATCATTTGGTTCCATCATGGGTGGCATTGTTGTTTCTGGATATCGTTTGCAATTTGTCTTCGCCATGTTCACATACATTTCCCCATTTTGAACAGGTTTTTCTAAGAACTGAAAAGGAGCAAGATTGGAATCGTAATGGTGCTGATAAAGGGTGGAATGTAAATTTAGTGAACACTTTTGAAGCGAATAGAGTGTGTTAGACGCGGGTGCATAATCAATATAATATTGAATACGATTTGTTTCCCCATCATGCCGTTCTAGATAGTGCTGAATGTAGAGTGAACCCTCAAACAGAATCAACTCTCTCTTTTTGCATTGACCAAAAGAAGGATAGTAGAGCATATCGTAAATCTCAATAGCATCATTCTTTTGAAAATAATCACATACAAATACATAGTACTCTGTCAAAAGAATCAGTTCTTCTAAGCCATCTGCATCAATATCGAAGAAAATGCTCTGATAAAATGAACATCCTCCACTTTCATATTTATTGACGCTTTCAAGCTCAAAGCTTCCTGTTACTATGGGCACAACAAGGCTTCCGTTTTTTCCCATCACCCCTATTTTTACTGACACATCGTCTCCAGTGATAAAAACCATATCTTCTGTTTCAGTTTGCGTGAAATATCCAACATCAATTTTATTGATATAGTACAAGTCTAAAAGTGAATATTCGGGAGGGACTCCCTCTTGATAATTCTTCACCAATGGAATTGAATCCGTGCTCTCAAAAAGAGGGAGCTTCTCTTCGGGTTGTGTTGTTCGTATTGACTCAAATTCCCCTATTGGGCAGGTAAAAACTTCACCATACTGGTAAAAATAGAGTTGGTCGTCATCGATATATACTCTTTCGTGATACCCTTTGTGAATTGTCGTAATCATTCCATTTTCTGTATGGAAAGCAACAAGGTAAAAATCCCTATTGTTTGGACCAATCGATGTTTGAAATATAAGATAGGGAGTGTAGTAGAGATAATTGGATATGTCCATGCCAACATCAATAAAAGAAGCATTTAAGATAGTTTCTTGTGGAGAGGGATGTTTACAGATATATGCATAACAGTGGTTGGATACTTTATACTGAATAAAATACTTTTGCCCTTGTACAGTTAATTCTTTAACCTGAACGTTATTGTTAGTACTTTCATCGTACTCGCTATCTGGAAAACGCAATATCTCAGAAGTTGTTTTTGGATCTAGGTTCAACTGAAGACAAGTTGTGCTTTTATAGTCAGAATGAATTGTAAACAACGGATTGTATGAATCCGTCTCACAGATACTCCTTATATGCAAATGTGGACTTGCATACTCTCGCAGAAAATTCCCATTTCTCATATCGATAACATTACACCCCTCGTTGTTGTAAATCAAAGCTTCATTGTCCGCAATTAGACGTACTTTCCAGATAATATCAGAGATATATTTTTCATAAAAATCGGCAATGACACTACCCATATCCTTTTTCCATAAAAGCTTTTTTTTGCGTACATCGATACATCCCGCAATATTCTGGTCAGAAACAAACAATAAATAGGGATCCATCAAATGTAGCATATAAAGTTCGTGATCTAAAAAGACAATCTCGTCCTCTAGTTTAGCAGACATTAGATTAAAACAAGAAACATAGATATCGTCTCGTTGAAAAAAAGCAATATCATTCTTGCTTGATCCAATATACCGTACATCAGAAGTAGAAAAGGTAAGCGTGCGAATAACTTCATTTTCAATGGGATCAAGCAGAGTAAACTCTGCATCAGGAGGAGGTGACCAATTCTCAGTAATATCGGAATTACGGTACAGAATATTGCTCTCTATCCAATCCACAAATAGTGCCTTTTTCTCCCATATGACATCCCCTTCAACAATATCGAAACAAACAATAGTTTGCTGATCGTGTGAATCAATAGCTCCTAACACTAGAGAATCCGTAAGCAAAAAAAGCATATCCATTGAGTTCTCGCAGTCTTGATATATAAAACTTTGTACAGATAAAGCTTTCTGTTTTACAACATCATACCGGTACAGGTCTATTTTCAACTCTTCGTTCTGGTAATCAACTTCTGTACGGAAAAAATAAATCCAATCACCAAATAGAACAGGGGTGGTTTGAATTGTTGAGTAACTCTCTGCAGGTTCTACTAGATGCATTCTTTCTAATACCACTTCGTTGGTCTCAACGTTGATTTCTTGGTTTCTAAAAAAAAGGTGAGATGAGCATGAAAAACCCTGCACAGAAACAAGATATTCTTTGTTTAAACTGCTAACTTGGAGAACGACTCCGCGAAGAAAAACAGGATAACACTCTGCAAATCCAACAGTCCGGTAGGGGTAAAAGTGATAAAAAGACTGTGCCTTATTGCCTGTTTCTAAATCTACCCAAAAAGCATATGTATAGTCATAAGAAAATGGGTTTCGAAAGGGTCCCTGAAAAACAAGAAAATCTTCTTGTATAAAAGCATCCGTAACAATACTATTGGTATTTTCCAATGAAGAAAACTCTTTATTCCAAATGCAATCTCCATTTTCATCAATTTTGTGTACATACAGTTTTGTACAGACAGTATTATTCCGAGGTTGTACTGTATCACTGGATACATCTGCTGGAATAGATTCATGGATAGCTATGTAATAATTCTTCCCTTTTCGAAACATCCGATACCCAAGCATATCATCTTCCACGGCAAGAGTTGGCATCACATCTTTACAAAATTCTTTGGAAAGAAAAGGTGTTTTTTCTAAAACAACTTCGACTTTACAATGGGGGTTCTCCATATTATGGTATGAATAGATAGATCCCTCTCCCTGGGAATTTAAAACACCAATATCAATTCCATAAGGAGACTTGCAATAGTCAATTCGACAAACTGACTTCCATGTGAACACATCCGATCGTTCCCCTGTTTCCAGCGAAACTGAACAAAGGGTAGCAGAAGTAGAAGGAGGGGAAGTTGGGTATTCACCAAAAGCACAAGAAAGATACTTGGGATGCATTTCAATCAGCAGAAGAGAAGTATCTAGGACATCAACGATGCGGTAGGGAGAATTCATTTTAGATTGAAATGACCATATCTCTATCTGAGAAAAACACTGAATACATCTTACAACAGAAGGCGAGTGTGAAAGATCCTCTACCAGTAGCATATCTTGATAGGAAAAAAATGCTGTATAACGATTTTCCTTATCATCACCAATATTACATTCCTTTTTCATCTTTCCTGTTTTTTTGTCAAGAATGATAATGGCAGTTTGGTAGTTTACAATGATTTCATGATCCAAACAAACAAAGGGATTGTGAGGATTCCATAGAAGTTTCGTAGAGTATTCCCATACAATATTTCCCGTAGATAGATGAATACAGAGAAGTTGCGATGGAATTCCCGATCCTTTCGCCATATATAAATATCCCTCCGACACTTCAGCTTTCGCATATTGGTGGAAGGAATAACGATCTTTTGGCAAAGGACACGATGCATCTAAATCAACTACATCCCAATTCCAGTTGAAATCCATAGGTTGCATGGTTTCATATGGAAAATGATATCCATGTACAGAATGTAATCTGCTCTCATTTTCGGTGGAAAATGTAGCTACACTTCTCCACGCAAAAACAGTTATCACACACACCAGAAACCACACAATTGTCTTTTTCATTTTTCTATATTGCATACAAATCCCCTCCCAAAAAGAATCTCACTTCATACAGAAACGCAAGAAACAAATGAAGCTTCAATCAAAAAAATACGTTTCCACAGATACTAATACAAATTCAAATGAAATACTACAACTATTTCAATAAAAAATCAAATCCTTCCTTCTATTCTAAGTGCATTAAATATGAGCTGCAACTCTCAAGTTAATGCAAACAGCAACGAAATAAGTGATACTATTGCACGTAAATGTATGTTAGAAGTTTGATTTTCAATACAATCACTTCACTCCGACAATGGTTTACGAGTCCTATTGATCTATGTTATCTAATGTGGTTTGCAGGTCTTCTATTTCGGTGTTTTTCAGCATTTTCTGCAAGATGAATGCGATGAGGATAATGCCTGGGATATCTATACATAACCTTGTAAGGGCAAATCGAGTAAGACAAAAACCGGCGGGATAATGAGGAGCATCTCTATGGTTGTGGCCATACTAATATAAATAGCATTCATGCCAATAGAAGGTCGAATGAGAAAAAGAATTCCCAAGGCAAGGAGTGATAGAAGTGCAAACAAATAACGCTTTGCAAACCCTTTTTTCATACTGCCATCACCCAGCCAATTGCATAGGCTACCTCTTTTTTAAGGCCGTCAATGTTTTCTTCTTATCCATAAAAAAAGAAACTAGCAGCAGTACAAATGTAATGCCATAAAGCCATACCGACGAATGCATACGTCCTCCTACGGAATGTCAATCGTTTGTTAAAAACTTATTGTACCATGCACTGTCAGATAAATGGTAAAACACCATATTGGGAAAGGAGGGATTATCAAATAGTCCTTTGTGTTTTTGGCATGAAACAGCATAAAGTCCTTTGACTTTTGTGTTCTTTTCGGTATACTTACCCACATGATGTCTTCACAAAGATTGACATAATAGGAGTTTGCAATGTTTCGAGAAGCAATCAATCAACTGATAGCATGGAAACGCAGTGCATACAAAAAACCATTGATTATCCATGGAGCAAGGCAAGTAGGCAAAACTTGGTTGATGAAAGAGTTCGGTCAAAAGTACTACCAACATTGTGCATATATCAATTTTGACAACAATTCCCGTATGAGTGATTTGTTTAGTGGAAGTCTTGACACCAACCACTTAATCAAGGGGCTGCAAATCGAAACGGGGCAAACTATTCGTGCAGACAATACCCTCCTTATTTTTGATGAAGTCCAGGAAGTTCCCCGTGCACTCACATCTCTCAAATATTTTAACGAAAATGCTCCCCAATATGATATTCTGTGTGCTGGTTCATTGCTAGGTATTACGCTACATCCTGGCACTTCGTTTCCGGTAGGTAAAGTAGACTTTATGGATCTCGCTCCTTTAACATTTTTAGAATTTTTACGTGCTGTGAAGAAAGAACAGTTTGCACAACTTTTGGAAACTCAAGATTTTTCCATGATAAAATCGTTTAAGGAACCATTGATACAACTTTTGAAAGAATACTTGTATGTAGGTGGTTTGCCCGAGGTTGTTGATCGGTATGCAAAAAATGTAGATCCAAATGAAGTCCGTCTGGTACAAAATAGCATCTTGGAAGCCTATGAACAGGATTTTTCAAAACATGCACCAGCAGATATAGTTCCAAGACTACGGCTTTTATGGCGATCTATACCCAAACAACTTGCTAGGGAAAATCGCAAATTCGTGTACAGATTGATACGGCAAGGAGCTCGAGCTCGTGAATACGAACTTGCACTGATGTGGTTACAAGATGCAGGACTCATAAGGAGAATAAACCGCATCGAAAAACCTGGAATTCCATTGTCAGCCTATCAAGATTTTTCAGCCTTTAAAATTTACTTTGTGGACACAGGGCTATTAGTGGCTATGAGTCAATTGGACCCCAGAGTTCTCTTGGAAGAAAATCAAATCTTTTCAGAGTTCAAAGGTGCACTAACAGAACAATATGTCCTGCAAGAACTACAGGCCATACAAAACCTTCATTCGTATTATTGGACAGCCAAAAACGCGATGGCGGAGGTGGACTTTGTTTTCCAATGGAATCGTCACATACTTCCTTTGGAAGTCAAAGCCAGTGAAAATCTTCAATCGAAAAGTTTGAAAAGCTATGTTCAAAAGTATTCCTGTAAAAAAGCCCTTAGAACTTCACTGTCCAGTTATCGAGATGAAGGTTGGCTCATCAACATTCCTTTGTATGCCATTTCACAGCTCCCTATCATCGTGGGAGAATGAAAACACCCCAAACGGAGGCTTTCAATGAAAAAACCGAATTTAATCCGGCTTAAAGCAAGTGTAAGTTTTCTTCTTGTGGCCTTTATCGTTCCCACTGCTTTCTGGTCACCCATTTCTTTTCCTTTGGTTTACAGCAAAGCAGATGCACCCGGTTTTGTTGGAAAAGGTCTTTCTCCCGGGGGTATAAGCTTTCCTTCGCATCTAGCTGTTGATACGCACCGAATTGTGATAGCAGACGAAGAGCACAACCAAATCGCAATCTATTCTGAAGCTTTGGATTTTCGGAATCAATTCGGTTCCTTTGGTCAAAACGAAATGGAATTTGATGGCATTGGTAGGATGGTCTTTGGAGAAAAATCGTTCTTTGTTGTCGACACCGGCAATCAGCGCATTCAACAAATAGATTTCCAGGGGAGACTCGTAAGGCAATTCTCTACCAAACTTCAAGACCATGATTCAAGAGACCCGTTTAGTATTGCAATAGTGGATGATTCTCTGCTCATCTCTTACCACCAAAGCACCGATTTTTCCCTTCTTTCGATTTCCGATGGAAGCATACAAGAGGTCGATCTTCCTTTTGAAGAATCCTTCTACGAAGCTTCCCTGTTCAGTACTGAAAAAGAAGTTTTTCTATGGGAAAAAGAACAGGCCCATTTTTTCAGCATGGATCACCAATTAAAGCCTTTGGAATCTTTTAAACTTCCAGATGGTGATCCCTCTAACGAAAAGTCCTACTATCATTGTGCTGCAAACAACAATCGCATTGTCATTGCAGAACGCTTCGGAAAGCAAGTATACGTAATGAATAGAGAAAACAAGGAAATGGAACAAAACTGGACGTGTGATGCCTTGGATGATATTGCAGATATGGCGTTTAGTGACGATACAATTACACTCAGCTGCAAGTCGAACGCTCGCGTTGTTCAGTATTCCCTTCAAGGCAACCTTACAAAAAGCATATTCACCAGAGATTTTTCTCCAGATTATTGGTTGAGACCAGCAAAACTCATCCATACCGGAGCAACCATTTGGGCCTTGGATATTGGAGCAGGAATCGTGCGCGAAATGGATGTAAAAGGCACAATTCTTTCCACAATAAAGTGGGATTCATGGGTGCTAAAGACCGACCGTATTGTTTCTTTTGCAATATTCCAGGACTGGATTTGTCTTCTTAGTAGCCAAATGGGGAAAATCTATATGATCCATACGCAAGAAGACACCAGAAAAGTACTAGGCCCATTTCTGGGAAAAGACTTGCAACTGCTCTATCCAGAAGATATTGCCAGCGATCATGAATACCTTTATGTAGCTGACAGCGGTCATGGAAGAATTGTACGCTTCGATCCCCTGGAAGACAAAGCAACCGTTCTCATCAGCCATGATGCAGGAAAAGCAATGCACCCCAATGCATTGGATGTAAATGTATCCAGAATTGTTGTTGCCGATGCCATTCAAGGAAACTTTAGATGGTACGACAAGCAAGGAAAGCAGCTGGGAAAAGCAGGAAAACGTGGAAATGAAACCGGTTCGTTTGCGGGTCGATTCCACCCCAGTCTTGTATCTTCTGAGAAAATAATTCTTGCTGACACCGATCAACACCGTATCCAGCTTTTTGATATTCCCAGTGAAAGCTTTCAGGAATATGGATCTTTTTCATCAATATACCAAGATCCTTCTGCCTTAGAGGTCAAGGCAGAGGAACGTTACCAGCTTCGACCAGGTTTCTTCTTCTACCCTCATTGCGCTATCGCTACTCAAGAAGGAATATGGGTGGCGGAACCATTTCATTCACGCATACAAATCCTTCCCTTGGACATATGGGAAGAATCCTCGATAGAAATCTTTCCACAGCATCTTGAAATTATTGTTCAGGAAGAAACAGAACTATATGAAGAAAGCTTTTGGGTTTGGTCAGAAGGTCTTTCCCTGGCTACAGGTACTGTCACTACTTCAAACCCCGGCATTGTCGTAGAACCTTCTTCATTTTCATCTGTACCCCAATTGTTCAAAGTACAGGTTTCCAAAGAAGATTTTAATCCTGGTACGGTGTACAAGCAAAGCATTGTAGTAACTACCAGTCAAAACGAACAACATACCATTGATTTCACAATCTTCTACGATGAAGAACCTACGTATCGCCTTGTCACTCCAGCCATATACAAAGTGTCCACCAGTGGTAGTGTTCGGATCCCTTTCGCAGTAGAAACCTCTTCCAATTTTGAAGAAAATATTAGTTTGTCTGTCCAGGGAGCACCTCCCAATGTCATTCCAAAGATCGAACCTTCTCTTGTACCATCAGGGGGAGTTAAACAAGGCTGGATAACCCTGAACCTCAACCCAAATCGCCCCTGGGAGCATGGTCACTACGTCGTTACTCTACTAGCTCGTTCTGCGCGGACAGGCCTAGCCAAACAAAAATTGATCCAACTTTTCTTACATCACTCGGAAAGCTCTGCACCAAGAAGGGTACTATCAGAGCTCTTTTCGGGAGTATGGTGCACAAAGTGTATTTATTATCATTATGTGTTTCACCAGTTAGACAAAGAAATAGGAAATGCAGAAGCAAACTTTATTCAATACTATGTTTTTACTACTGCCAGTCATCCTACACCTCGCTTGGCCTGGGAAAGAAGCAACCAACGGATCCAATTCTACCAGCGCGACAAAGGTCTTCCAGCGTTGTATTTTGATGGAATTGATTCTTTTAAGGGGGTTCCCTATGAAAATCCCGAAGAAGCTACTTACGAAATATGTCGCAGCCGTATAGAAAAGAGAACAAAGGATCCTTCTTTGTTGTCCATCAGTGCATTTTCAACTCATGATCAGAAGCGCCGTCAAGGTATCCTTCGCATCCATCTAAAAGCCCTTGATGACTTACAAGCGATTCAAAACCCGCAACTCTATATTGCTTTGGTAGAAAACAATATTGATTATCGCGCTCCTAGTGGAAAAAAAGAGCATCACCTTATCTTTCGTGACTTTATAACCTATGAGCCCGACAACCTTGAGCAACTGAGTATATCTCTCAAAGATGATCCCATCGGATTCACGGGTATCAAAGGCCAAGAAGTTTTTCTAGACGTACCTTACTCCTATGAAGACTTTTTCGTCTCCGATCATTTGCATTTCGTGATCTTTGTCCAAGATCAAAGCCTAAAAAAGGTTCTGCAAAGCTACCGCGTTCCTCTTGGCTCTATTCACAGATCTGATTACTATTTACAAACCGATGAAGAGATTTTGAAAAAAAGACTCGCTGGAGATACTGCAAACCATCGTTTTTACATTTTTAACCCCACCCTGCAGCCCATGGATCTCCAGTACAGGTATGAAAATGAATGGATGGATCCTATAGAAGAAACAATTTCCTTAGCCCCTCTCGGTCAAGAAACTATATCATTGGATGTGAAAATCCCTGACCACTACTTGGTTGGATCTATTTTGCCATATTCTTTCACAGTACATGAGCCATTTTCAAAGAAAAGTCGCACCATTTCCTCTCATTACGAAATAATAGAAGAACTTGACCCAGGATTTACATTGCAAATAGACCTTCCCAAAGACACGAAAATGCTTTCAGGAGAAACGCTACAATTTCAAATTCAAGTAGCACCTGATCCATATTTTCTGACTCCCGTATCACTATCACTCGATGGAGAAACAGATTTACTCGAACAAGTACAGTTTACTACGAATCATGAAAATCCTCCCTATGAAGCAACCTGCAAGCTTCAAATAAAAAAAGATGCCTTCAAAGAACAAGCCCGTTTTACTATAAAAGCACAAGGAGAAGATTTTTTAAGAGAAACATCGTTTCTTCTTACCATTGATAAGAATCCTGCCTATTTCCCCCCTGAGCTAATTGTTTTTTCCCCTCAAGATGATTTCATTACAAATCAAGAAAACCTTATCATTGTAGGGAAAACAGATGCACAGCATACGGTACAATTGAACGGCAAAACTCAGTCCATTGGAGAAGATGGAACATTTGAATTCCAGTACCAATTGACAGAAGGGTGGAATGAGATTGTATTGACCGCTGAAAACTCTCATGGACTACAAACTCAGGTAATAATCAAGGTTGTATTGGATACAATTCCTCCGGAAATCGAATGGCTTAATCTTCCTGAAACTCTAACAGAAAAAGAGTATGTGCTGAAAGGTTCCACCGATCCATCGAACCGGTTGTATTTGTTTGACGACCTAATTCCCACAAACGAAGAAGGATATTTCGAGATTCCTCTAGAGCTATCACGTGGAGACAACTATTTCGAAGTAACAATTTTGGACCTTGCTGAAAACCAAACAACGTATCCCCTTGAAATCCGTCTGGTAGTACTCATCTGGCTTCAAATTGGAAAATCGTACATCACCGTCAACAAGGAACGGAAAGAAATCCCTGCTGCCCCGTATATACAATCAGGACGTACTATGGTTCCATTAAGAGCATTGTCGGAAGCATTTGGATTTAAGGTAGAGTGGATTGCCGCTACCAGAGAAATAGTACTCACCTTGGACAGAACAGAAATCCGGCTTTTCATTGGGAAAAAGGAGCTCTACTTGAACAATGAAATAAGGAGCATTGATGTTCCCCCCGAAATTGTAAACAGCTCGACCTTTGTGCCACTACGGGTGATATCCGAAATCATGGGTGCTACCATCGATTGGAATGCGGAAGATCAATCCATTTTGATAGAGTTTTAACTACCGTAAATGGGCTTCTTTGCTGAAGTATACTTTGCTGAAGTATGCTGGGTGAAATATGTTGGGCTTTCATTTCTTGTTGTATTGATGTAGAAATTGAAGGAATGCTTGCCCAACAGGATCATCAGGGTTGCCCAAAGCCAAGGCAATTTCATTGTGGCTTTTTTCAGGAGCATAATAACAAGAAGCTTGTACTCCTGCATCCAACAAGGTGTTTTTAAATTCTTCCACCAATTGAATTTTTTCAGGATTGATAGCAGGCACATCATCAAGTTGAGAAAGAAAAGAGCCTTTCATGATCCAGGCCGTATTGTGTGACAATTTTTTATTACAGTCAAACCCTCCCACAAATATCTCTTTTGCGTCCCACGGAGAAGGACAAATGCATCGCAAAGCTCGAAGTTCAGGATGATATGGAATGGAAGGATCGTGTACCACCTGGTAGGTATAATCGCCACTTGGCCATCGAATCAAAAAATACGATCGGGGATTGTCATAGCTTTCATCGGGGTGATGAATCTGAATACTAACCAAATGCACAGTGGTGGAGAACCAGTGGTTCCCACTGAGGTTTGGATCCATCCATCCATTCGTTTGTAAATGATATCCCCTATACTACAAAAGAGTGTATTGTTAGCCACTGTAAAAGCCATCACTCTCTCCTATATCCCCACTACTTATTCTCGTTTTTTCCCATAAACCGTCTTTGTCGTTACGCAGCCATACAGAAAAAGAGTCATCCATATAATCAGTGGAACCAGCAATCAGTAAATGATCTACAACCTTACCATTCTCATTCAGAATTGGTATAGACCTCAATCCATCGACTCGAACGGAAAACCATGGCATGTTTTCTTCCACGCGCCAAGGAAAAATGGGGGCCTCTTTTACAAGAATTTGAGCACCTGTCCACGGCTCATTCCCTTTGTCAAAAAAATAGGGATGATCTTTCCAATATCCTACACCTGCATACAATTTGCCTTTGTGTTCTGTCAATTGAACAACTTCTGTACCGCCCATCCAATTGCCAAAAATATCTTCTTGCCCTGCCTGATAAGACTGCTGAAAAGTAAAGAGATTGTTGTTGTTACTTCCGCTATCCTGCGCATGAATAGAAAAGGAAGAACCACCTGAGAGAAGAAAAACAAGCCCTACAACCAGCATCTTCGAAAATAGCATTTTCATATCAACCTCCATTACCGATATATATCATACACTACTAAGTTCTAAAAGAGGTTACACGAAAATGCTGAGGAAGTACAAACACTTTATTGCTCAATTCAAACTCGTATATCTGGAATCTCGCTTGTTATTCTTTTAAACGCTTGGTCCTGTTTTGAATACCCTTTGCGTGGTCTTCTTCACTTACATCTGGATCGCGCCAGTCATAATAAATTTCACAGGGAAGATCAGGTGTTAGTTTCATAGCACCACTCTCCATCGAAAAATTCAACTATTGTGCATCATTTCTTTACAATTAAATGATTTCCATATAGAGTAGAATGCGAAGATGCATTTTGCAACATCTGCATAAAAAACAATTGCACTCTGCATAGTGGGGCATTCAATCCGTATAGTGTTACATCAGAACACTTGATTTTATTAACATATATGCTAATATTTTCTTATGACACATTACGAATTAACCCTACAAAATCTTAAGAACAAGAGCCTGTTAATGCACGCTTCATTAGAAAACATTCTTCGAGAAGAACTTCAGAAATGTGTGCTATATCTTCTTGCAGAAGCAGATTTCTTCCGCGAAGGTGTGTTCCAAGGAGGTACTGCCCTGCGGATTGTTTATAGTAACATTCGCTATTCTGAGGATTTGGATTTTGTGTTTCAGAGCAAAAACACCCCCGCATACTTAAACCTGGAGAGTACCATCGATACGATTCCTATGAAGCTTAAAAAATGGTTTCCTTATCTCCATATTCAAAAAGGAAAATGGCAAAAACAGAACGAGCTAATGAAACGATACCAGTTTGTTTCAACCCAAGAAACCCTTCATGCAAAGCTCATGCTCCAACTTGAATTTGCTAACATTCCTAGTTACTCTTCTTCCATCTCTACCATCCAATGGAGCCTGTTTCCTTTCCCTCTTCGTACCGAAAGCGAAAAGGAAATACTTGTAGACAAATTGGTTGCATTTGCTCTACGTAGCTACCTGAAAGGCCGCGATCTATGGGATCTATATTACATTCTCCATACCCGAAAAATCCAACTACATCAAGGGGAACTAGCGCACCTTGTCGGACAAAAAAGCATTGACTATGGATTTTCGCCCAGCAATTTCCACTCCAAATATAGAAACAATCTGCTTCTTTTAAAAAAGGAAGGGCTTCTTATTCTAAATAATGAAATGAAGAGATTCATGAGTCAGAATATCTATACCGCTTATTCACAAGAGTTTACATCAATTCACAAGGTACTGATTGAAGATCTTACAACATTTGAAACCTGGATTCAATATGAGCATTAAAGCGTTTCTCGAACTTTTCCAAAACCATCCTGAAATGAAAATTTTTCATGTCAAAGAATTGGCGTTGTATCTGGATCAAAAAAAAGAAGTAATGCAAGTAGAATTGCATCGATTAACAAAAAAAGGCATTTTGCAGAGATTGGCCAATGGCTACTATGCCAATCCTTTCCATAAGCCCAGTCTTGATGAAGTCTCTATGATCTTAAAAAAACCCAGCTATATTAGTATGGAAACTGCCTTAAACAAGCATGGTATACTTCCGCAAACGGTTTATACGTATACAATGATTACTACCGATCATTCTCATCAATTCCAAGCGATGCAAACTATTTTTGAATATCACCAGATTCAACCACAGTATTTCTTTGGATATCAAACGGCATTTAATAAGGTTTTCATTGCAGATTCAGAAAAAGCATTACTTGATCTGATTTATCTACGGCATTTCAAAAAAAACACAAAGATACGACATTTGATCTATAGCCAGCTAGACAATATGCTACTCGATGAAATCCAAAAAAACAGACTTCTGCGATACGCAAAAAAGATGAAACTCACAAATCACTTGGAAAAACATTTCACGTTCCTCCTCTAAAACACAATACTCACCGCCCTACAATCAGCTCCACAAACTGTTAGTTTCATAACCTAACTCTCCTTCAAAAATCTATGAATTCTGTATCGTTTCTTTACAATCCATTGATTTCCATATAGAGTAGAATGCGAAGATGCATTTTGCACCAACCATTTACAATATACCGTTATCTTTTAAAAGTATATGCCGTAAATGGTTAGCAAATACTTATTATACAAAACTACTTGCGTGAGGTGAACGATGGATCCATTTAAAATTGGCAAATGTGGATTGTACTGTGGAGCATGTCCATTTTATTGTGCTACACACGATTCGGAAGTACGTAAAAAGTTAGAAAAAGCATGGGGAGAATACAATGATGATTGGTATTGCAGAGGATGTGGCGACGAAAATGAAAAATCTTCGTGTCATGGGTGTGAGATTCTTGCCTGTCTCGAAGAAAAGAAGCTACAGCACTGCGCCGATTGTACAGAAAAAGAGTGTCAAAAACTACAAAATTTCGACACAGATGATGCTTGTCACCACAAAACAGCACGAGCAAATAGAGAGCGTATCCAAGAAATTGGATGTGAAGCATGGTATAAAGAACAAGTGGTACGCTGGAAATGCCCTTCTTGTGGAACCTATTTTATGTGGTATACACAAAAATGTCCTCAATGCGGTGAAAATGTAAAAGATTGCCAGGAATCTTAGAATAAGAGTGCAGAATAAGTAAAGGTCACTCTTTTAGGTTTACATCACTTCACATCGCTTCTCAGTTTTCATGGTATTTTGTAATCGATCTACCCTCTCTTGCAACCCGCTTGCATGTTCTTCTTCAGAAACAGAAGGATCGCGCCAGTTAAAATAGATCTGATAAGGAAGATCGGGGCATTGTATACAATGCTTGTTTCCCATTTGCAATAATTTTTGTATGGGAATATGATTTTGGTATTGGTATTAAGAATCGACAAAGGTATAGTTACTTACAGGTAGAGTCAAGAAGTATTGATAGAAAAAACTGTATTTAGTTTCAAAGGAGATACGAACGTGAAAGAGACACTAATGAAACATGCAAAAGCCACGTTATGGCTTGGTATTGGAATTGCCGTATTGGCAACCCTAGCGACGCTTCTGGGAATTTTCGTTCAGGAAGGTCCAGGATTACATGAATTTGTATCTCAACACGAACAGCGCATTTTGGTCTACGGATATGGTTTCTACCAATGGATGCCAGCAGATGTTGCCATTCAGGGTGTAGCCCAAGATTTTATTACCCTATTTCTAGCCATCCCCCTTCTGCTTCTTTCTCTTTGGCAGGCTCGCAGAGGACGTAATCGAGCACTGTATGTACTAGCAGGTACCTGTGGATACTTTTTTGTTACCTACCTCTTTTACGTCAACATGACCTCCTATAGTGCCTTATTCCTTCTCCACGTTGCTCTCCTTGGAATGAGCTTTTTTGCTTTGTTTTTAAGTCTTTCTGATGTTTTATCCATGGAAAAAGAAACGTTCTTCCCTTCCCCAAAACAAATGAAATGGGCTGGAGGATTCTTGTTTGTAAACTCTATCATGGTTGCTCTTTTGTGGTTAGAAATAATTGTGCCCCCGTTACTAGATGGCACAATATATCCCCCCGAATTATTCCACTTGACCACCCTCGTTGTTCAAGGACTAGATTTAGGTTTACTCCTTCCTATCGCCATCGTAATCGGTCTTCTAGCATGGAAAGGACGAAGATCCATCTATTCTTATCTCACAGTATACCTAGTCTTTTTAACCATATTGATGGTAGCGCTATGCTCTAAACTTGTCATCATGTACCTCGCTGGAGCACCTGTCATTCCAGCTGCTTTTATCATGCCAACGGTTTGTATCATCGCAGGCGTCTTTTCAGTACGAATCCTGCTGCATATGAAAAAAGAAACGCAAGCACTACAAGAATGATCAGGCCCAGCTAACCTATGCAGAAAACTCCAACGTCTTGTATCCCTACAGAATAATCTTCAGCACTTCCTCTTCCCAAGCTTCTTTTCCTGTATCTACAAACCCGTACTTGGTATAGAATCCATAGGGTCCATAGGGTTCCATGGTGCAAAAGTAACATTTGTTTCCAGCCAAACATTTTTTGGTATACTATTTTCGTTAAAATTCTACTACAGAAAGAAAGCGTATGAAACAATATAAAGGAACTATCTGCTTGGTGGCAGGTTTTTTAATGATGCTATGCTTGGGGGCTGTATATTCGTGGAGCGTTTTTCGAACGCCCATTGAAAGCCATTTCCAAATCAATTCATTGGCAAGCGGTTTGCCCTATATGACATCGCTTGTCTTTTACTCTGTTTTCATGGTATTAACTGGAGAAAACCGTACAAAGTTATCTTTCAAAACATGGATGTACATTGGTGCTATTTTGATCAGTGCTGGATGGATTTTATCTGCTTTCTCTCCTCACATTGCCACCCTAACACTTTTTTACGGCTTCATGGTAGGGGCTGGCGTTGGAATTGTGTATGGCATTCCTATGATATTGGTTGCACAATGGTTCCCCAAAAAAAAGGGAGTGATGGTTGGACTCGTATTGGCAGGTTTTGGTATTTCACCCCTAGTCAGTGCTCCTTTGGCCCGGGCTTTAATTGTCAGCAAAGGCATTATGCCCACCTTTCTCTATATCGGTATCGCGTTCGCTGTGATATTGCCCCTACTCAGCAGCTTGATGGATTCACCAGAGACTATTTCTGCTCCAGAAAAAGGACAGCCAGTGGAATCAGCAGAAATAGAAATCCCATCCCGCGATATGCTCAAACTTCCAAGCTTCCGACAGCTATACCTGTGCTATTTTTTAGGAACAGCAATAGGCCTTACCATGATTGGCCTTAGCTACCCTATTGGTGTTGAATACTTGCAAGCTTCTCCGCAAAGCATCGCATGGATGATTTCTCTTTTTGCAATATGCAATGGGCTTGGCAGACCTTTCTTTGGGTGGTTCACCGATCGCTTCTCCCCTATTTCCAGCATGCGGCTTTCATTTGGATTGATTCTAAGTGCTGCCATCCTAATGCTCATTTTTAGAGAGAATAGTATGCTTGTTTTTGGTTTGAGCTTCTGCGTCTTTTGGTTCAATCTTGGAGGTTGGCTGGCACTAGCACCAGCAGCTACTCTTCGCTTTTATGGTGTTTTGCATTTCAGTCAAAACTATGGTTTCTTGTTTACTGCCTATGGAACAGGGGCATTGTTTGGCGTGTTGGCCTCGGGCTTCCTGAAAGATTGGCTTGGGCACTACCAGGGCATTTTCTGGTTTGTTACAGCTCTAGCTCTGCTTGGAATTCTCTTTTCTCGTCGCCTTGCTCAAGATAAAACATAAACTATAAAAACATTGCCATATATAGAGGAAGAGTTATCTTTTTACCCATAACACCAACATTCCCAGAAATGAGCTTGATTCCTTTTTCAATATCACTACGCTTGAGTATTTCGTTAAGAGAAAGGGTTGAGCCATTTCTAGCTTTTACTTCTACGGGTATTATTTTTGCATCCTTCGTCAACAAGAACTCAATTTCTTGCGAATTTCGTTCGTTTCGAAAGTAATGAAGATCATATCCCTTTTTAGTTAGCATGTCTGCAATCAAACTCTCATATATCCCTCGTTTCACACTTCCCCTAAGCTCATCATTTATAATAGCTCTTTTCATGTCAAAACCATACATAGCAACCAATAAACCAACATCGTTAAGGTAAACTTTGTACTGATTTGATTTTTCATATGCATTTAATGGAAAAAAAGGTGCAGAAACATTGAAGCAGAAACGAATCAAATTTGCATCTCGTAACCATTCTAAGCTATTTTCATATTTTCTAGCTGTGGATCCCTTTTCAACTACTGAAAATTGAAATTTCT